>JGI26534J51046_1001830_pt1 | contig 15669 bp, 16 predicted proteins | sample ThiBiot_750_plan_2_FD_51046 | JGI IMG/M metagenome (IMG submission 51046) | reverse complement strand
CCGCTGCTGGTCGACGACCGCGGCGCGCTGGCGCTGGACGCGCGCATCGTCATCGCCCCCCGCGTGCCGACGGCCGACCGCTACAGCCACATGGCGATCCATCCCTACCCGGTGCATCTNGTGACGCACTGGCAGTTGCCCAGCGGCCATGACGTCGTGATCCGCCCGATCCGCCCGGAAGATGCCGAACTGACGCAGGATTTCGTGCGCAGCCTGTCCGAGGAAACCCGCTATTTCCGCTTCATGGACGCGGTGAGCGAGCTGTCTCCCGCCATGCTGGCGCGCCTCACCCAGATCGACTACACGCGGGAGATGGCGCTGCTGGCGCTGACGGAAATCGACGGCAGGGAGGTGGAACTGGGGGTGGCGCGCTATGCCATCAATCCCGACGCCGAGTCCTGCGAATTCGCCCTGGTGGTCGACGACGCGTGGCAGAAGCAGGGCATCGGCCACAAGCTGATGGATGTGCTGATGGACGTGGCGCGCAGCGTGGGCCTGAAGACGATGGAGGGCGAGGTGCTGAAGGCCAACCATCCCATGCTGAAGCTGGTNNAAGCGTTGGGCTTCCGCGTCGAGGCGCACCCCGAGGATGAAACGATCCGGAAAGTCCTGCGTGCGCTTTGATGCGATCGGGAGGGGTTTGANGGGGTACGGCCGCGCAGGCAGGCATCAATGGAATACGCTGCGCTGCCGGGCACAGACCTTGTTGCGCCCCGCTTTCTTGGCGGCGTAAAGCGCCTGATCGGCGCTGCTGATCAGCGCGTCGATGTCGCCAGTGGCGGGTTCGCGCGCGGCCACGCCGATGCTGACGGTGAGTGTTCTGGTCGTATTTCCAATGGCGATCCGCCTGGCGCTCAGGTTTGCACGCAGGCGTTCGGCCGACTGCCACGCTGCGTCCAGATCGGTATTGGGACAGATGACCAGGAACTCCTCGCCGCCAAAGCGGCAGACACTGTCTTCGCGGCGTGCCGAGGCCCGCAGGACGGCNGCGGCTTCGCGCAGCACCAGATCTCCGACGGCATGGCCATACGTGTCGTTGATGGATTTGAAATGATCGATATCGATCACCATCACGGTAATCGGCTGGCCTGAGCGCGACGCTGCGCTCCAGGCCTGTTCGAGNTGTTCCAGCGCCGAACGGCGGTTCGGCAGCCCGGTCAGCAGGTCGGTGAGCGCGGCATTGGCCAGGCGCCGGTTAGCNACCGCCAGCTCGGCCGCGATCTGGCGGAGTTGCGCACGATCTTTTTCCCAGGCGGCTTGCAGATGAATCATCCGCTGTACGGCGCGCAGGCGCGTATGCAGGCCCTTGGCGCTGAGGTTGCCGGGCAGGAAGCCGTCGGCATCGGCCTCGTAGGCACGNTTCAACTGCTCCTCGCCGTGCTCGTCGGACGCCATCAGGATGTGCATGCGCCGGCCTTCCTCGGTGGCGCGCAAGGCCTGGCACAATTCCAGGCCGTCCAGCAGGGGCAGGCCGTAATGCGTGATGATGACATGAGGCAGCACTTCCATTGCCAGAGCCAGGGCAGCGTGGCCGTTTTCGGCCGGATAGACCGTATGTTCGCTGTTCTCGACCAGCAGGGCCATGAGATGGTGACGGCGGGTGGTATCGCTGTCCGCCACCACGATGCGCAAGGGCATTTCGATCTCTGTCGTTTCGCCGTCATGAGCCTGGTTGTCGACCTCGTGGTGGCCGTGGCGGATCTCGGCAAACGGCGGCAGCGCGACAGCCGGGATCTTCAGCAGCTCGCTCCACTCCCGCCAGTGATGGATGACTCCGTCAATGAAGCTGCCGGTTGTTTCGGGAGAAATGTCGAGTGCGGCGGCCTGCGCCATCCAGTCCTCCAGCAGGGCGGGACGCGCCTTGGCATCGGCCTGTCCCAGGTCGGCCAGCTGGTGCGACAGGCGCAGCATCAGCACCAGACTGTTGGCGCGCGAATCATGAGGGAAGCCCGGATGATCTGATTCTTCGTAGTGGGTCAGCGGCTCGGTGAAGGTTCTGGGCATGCCCCAGTCGGCCATCATGGTGATGCCCATTTCGACATGGTCGGTTTCCAGGTGGGACCGTTCAAGCGAGATGAGCGCCTGGGCGGGATCGGCCTGCCGGGTCAGCAGGACCGCGTTGTATTCTTCCGGATAGGCCGTCGCCAGCGCCAGCTTCCCCACCTGGGCCAGCAGGCCGCAGACGAACAGTTCGTCCGCCGCGGCCACGTGCACCCGNGTACCGAGCGCCTGCATGCACAGCGCCATCAGCAGGGAATGCGACCAGTATTCCTTGTAGTCGAATGCTTCGCAGACGCCGTCCCGGTACTGGTCGACCAGCGAGAAACCCAATGCCAGATGACGCACCGTTGCCATGCCCTGGCGGACGACGGCTTCCTGAATCGAGACCACCGGGCGGACAGCGTGCAAAGCGGTATTGGCCAGCTTGATCAGCCGCCCGGACAATGCGGGATCGGTCTGCACGACGCGGGCAATCTCACCCANTGTCGCGTTCTCGCGCCGGGATAGTTCGAGTATCGCCAGCGCAACCCCGCGCGGCGAGGGCAGCTGGCCGCTGAGTTTCAGTTGTTCAGCNTGTGTCATCATTACATTCTGGCGAAGCAAAGTGAGTGGCGGCCCTGTATGCAGGGCGGCCTCGATCAAAACAATCGAGTCGGAACCGGCGCAAGCGGTGATCTGTTTCGGCGGTGTCAAACTGTCATCAGTGATAACGACAGGATTTCGACAAAATGAAGGCCGTAAAATGAAGGCTGTTTGCGCGGACCGGGTTCGACGCTGGCACCCGCTACGCGTCGCCGAGCTTGCGGTCCAGGCAGTTCAGATAAGCCAGCGAGTCGAATGCCGTCTGGTGACGTTGCGCTTGCCAGATCATTTCACCCAGGCAGTCCATGACCTCATGCTGCGCAGCCATGGCGTTGCCCGCCTGCTTGAGTAGCCGCTCATAGCGTTCGCGCAGGCCGGGGGGCTGATCGACCGATAGTTGCTCGGTGATCGCCAGATGCATGGAAAGATGCAGGAAAGGGTTGGTTTCGCCGGACTCCGGCAGGTAATCGCGATCCTGGTAACGGTCCGGCTGGTCGAGCAGGGCGTGGTATTCGGGATGCGCCAGCACGGCATCGAGTGCCGGCTGCTCCGCCCCCGCCAGCGGCTGACCGGCCTGGTACTTGGCCCATACACCGAAGAAGAACTGGCGGACCTGGTCGCGGCTGGGATTGAACATCAGCCGCGCAGCGTCCGGGACGGAACTGGCGCAACCAGCTTGCCCTTGTATTCGCACAGATCCGCGATGAGGCATTCGCCGCATTTCGGCTTGCGCGCCTGGCACACGTAGCGCCCGTGCAGGATCAGCCAGTGGTGCGCATCGAGGCGGAATTCCGCGGGAATGACTCTGAGCAGCTTCTTTTCCACTTCCAGCACTGTCTTGCCGGGCGCCAGCCCGGTGCGGTTGGCGACGCGGAAGATATGGGTATCGACCGCCATGGTCGGCTGGCCGAATGCCGTGTTGAGGATCACGTTCGCCGTCTTGCGCCCCACGCCGGGCAGCGCTTCGAGCGCGGCGCGTTCGGCCGGCACCTGGCTGTCGTGCTGCTCGACCAGCATCCGGCAGGCGGCGATCAGGTGCTTCGCCTTGCTCTTGTTGAGGCCGATGGTCTTGATGTAATCCGTCAAACCCGCTTCGCCCAGCGTGTAGAGGGCTGCGGGGGTGTTGGCCACCGGAAACAGCCTGCGCGTCGCCAGGTTCACCCCCTTGTCGGTCGCCTGCGCCGACAGCACCACCGCCACCAGCAGTTCGAACGGCGTGGTGTATTCGAGTTCGGTCGTGGGGTGCGGGTTGGCGGCACGCAGCCGGCTGAATATTTCGCGACGCTTGCCCGGATTCATCGTGGCGGGATCACTGTTCTTCCAGGCGTTTCTTCAGGGCCTGTTTTTCGGCTTGCCGCCGGGCGCGCGCTGATTTTTCGTGCTGGCCCGCCTTGCGGGCCAGCGCCAGCGCCACAAAGGGATTGCGCGGTTTGGGGACGCGTCTTTTCAGTGGCGGTTTCATGCCGTCATCGGTACCGCGATGCGGATGCGCCGGACGACACGCGCCTTGTTCCAGTTGTTGGCGGCGATCAGCAGCCCCAGGGTGATGAAGGCGCCGGGAGGCAGAATCGCCAGCAGAAAACCCTGATAGTTGGGCAGCACATGCAGGACCCATCCCTTGGCAGCCTCGCCGAACACCATATCGATACCGGAGAACAGCGTGCCCTGGCCGGCAAGCTCGCGGATCGCGCCCAGCGTCACCAGCACCATCGTCAGCCCCAGTCCCATGGCAACGGCATCGACCACGCTGTGCAGCGGGTGGTTTTTGGAGGCGAACGCATCGACGCGCGCCAGCACGATGCAGTTGGTGGTGATGAGTGGAATGAAAATCCCCAGCACCAGATAGAGCGGGTGTACAAAGGCGTTCATCGCCAGGTCGATCACCGTGACCAGCGCGGCGATGATGAGGACGAACACCGGAATGCGTATTTCATGCGGCACGAAGTGACGGATGCCGGATACCGTGCCGCTGGAGGCGGCCATCACCAGAACGGTCGCCAGTCCCAGCGACAACGCGTTGATCATGTTGTTGCTGATCGCCAGCAACGGGCACAGGCCGAGTAGTTGTACCAGGCCGGTGTTCTGCTTGACCAGGCCGTTCTGGAACAGGCTGCGGAATTCGTCCAGTGTCATCATGGTTCAGTTCTCCTTGACAGCGGGGCCCGCGACAAATGCCGCGCGGTGCCGTGCAAAATAATCAAGCGTGTTGCGGACGGCCTTGACTACCGCACGCGGGGTGATGGTGGCGCCGGCGCGCGCATCGAACGCACCGCCATCCTTGGCGACTTTCCAGCGACGGGGCTCCGGGTGGGCCAGCGACTTGCCGGTAAACTGGTCGATCCAGGCGCTCTTGGTCCGCTCGATGTAATCGCCCAGACCCGGCGTCTCCCGGTGGGCGGTGACGCGCACGCCGGTCACGGTGCCATCGATGCCGATGCCGATCAGCAGGGCGATATCGCCAGCATAGCCGTCCGGCGCGATGGCTTCCAGTACCACGGCGGTGACCTGGCTGCCGCGGCGGGCAATCCACAGGGCGGAAGGCTTGCGCGTGCCCAGGAGATCGTCCGGCGGCAGGTCTTGCCGGCTGGCCAGCAGATCGTTGTCATAGAACGAAGCGGGCAGCACCTGATTGATGAGCGCGAGTTTCTCGGCCTGCTGGCTGCGGGAGATGAGGGGTTCGGTGCGGCCGTGGGTGAATGCCAGGATAGCCGTTCCGATCAGGGCGAACAGGAACAGGACCGTTCCGGCGCGCAATGCGTTGCGGATAGCGGCCGGCATGCTCACGTGCGCGGCTCCTTGCCGGCGCCGCCATAGATGCGCGGCTGCGTGTACTGGTCGATCAGCGGCACGCACAGGTTCATCAGCAGGATGGCGAAGGCCACGCCGTCGGGGAAGCCGCCCCAGGTGCGGATGGCCATGGTGAGAAATCCGGCCCCCAGGCCGAAGACCAGTTTGCCGCGTGGGGTGGTGGCGCCCGACACCGGNTCGGTGGCGATGAAGAAGGCGCCCAGCATGACCGAGGGCGCAAAGAGATGAAACCAGGGGGGGCCGAAACGGCCGGCGTCGAAGAAGTTCAGGAAGCCGGCCGTGAGCCAGATGCCGGCCAGAAAGGCCAGCGGCACCTGCCAGCCAATGATGCGCAAGGCCCACAGCAGCAGGCCGCCCAGCAGGAACGCACCCGCCAGCCACTCGAAGCCGACGCCGCCGTAATGGCCGAAAATCGGATGCGTCATCACCTCGTCGATCGTCAGCTGCTGCAACAGACCGGTTCGCAACGCATCCAGCGGGGTGGCCATGGTGACGGCATCGAGCGTGGCCCGTGGCACGTCGCCGCCGAAAATGACCGCCGCGCTTTGCGCCAGGGTGAGGGGGGCCGCAGTCAGTTCGTGCGGCCCCGCCCACTGCGTCATCTGTACCGGGAACGACACGATCAGCACCGCGTAGCCGACCATGGCCGGGTTGAAGATGTTCTGGCCCAGTCCGCCATACAGGTGCTTGGCCACCACGATGGCGAACAGCGTGCCGGTGACGATCAGCCACCACGGCGCCAGCGAGGGCAGCGACAGCGCGAGCAGCCAGGCGGTGACGATGGCGGAGAGGTCGGTGAGAAAGGGCCTGACCGGATAGCCGCGCGCTTTCAGCATCGCCGCCTCGGCTCGCCAGCGCCGTGACGGTGGCGAGCGAGAGCGTAATCAGGATGCCCGGGCCGAACAGCCAGACGTAGGTGGCGATACCCGGCAGCAGGGCCGCCAGCACCCAGGCCATGACCTGGGTGACGCTGCTGCGGTCGAGAATAAAGGGAGAGGGCATCAGGGGTTCTTCTGTTCGGATTCCAGCGGTTTGCGTACCAGCTCGCGGATTTTAGCCCGGCGTGTCTCGATCTCCTCGATCTGGCGCAGCTGTTCGGGGGTCAGCTGGTCGACGTTCCTGGGCGCGGCATCGGGTTTTTTCGCCTGCGCGCGCGCCAGCGCGGCGGCGATCAAGGCTTTCTTGGCGTCGGCATCGCTGACCGCAGTGACTTCTGCCGCCGGGGCGGCCGCGAGTTCGGCGCGCTGTGCCTGGTCCAGTGCGGCGTGTGTGCGGGCGGCCTGAGCCTTGCCGCGAGCTTCTCGGCCTTTTCCCTTTTTCTCGCGTTCCTGCCGGAACTGGCGGAACTCGTGGCGTTCGCGCGCCAGATCGGCGGCACGCTTGTCCTTCTCCCGCGCCCAGATCTCGCTCTTGGCATAGCGGTAGAAATCGACCAGCGGGATATGGCTGGGGCAGACATAGCTGCAGCAGCCGCACTCGATGCAGTCGAACAGGTGGTATTCCTGCGCGCGTCCGAAGTCGCCCGCCCGGGCGAAGCGGAACAGTTCCTGCGGCTGCAGTTCGGCCGGACAGGCGTCGGCGCAGCGGGTGCAGCGGATGCACGGCAAGGCCTTGGGCAAGGGCGGGAACAGTGCGGCCGACTTCACCAGAATGCAGTTGGTGGCTTTCACGACCGGCACGTTCAGATCCGGTACGGGGACGCCCATCATCGGCCCGCCCATCAACACGCCGGTGGTACCGTCGCGCTCGCCTGCCAGGGTGATCAGCGTATGCATCGGCGTGCCGATCAGCACCTCGAAATTCTGCGGACGCAATACGTGGCCGGTGACGGTGACCAGACGCGAGATCAGTGGTTCGCCGTGGCGCACCGCACGCGCCAGCGCGTAGGCGGTGCCGACGTTGAACACCTGGATGCCGATATCGGTGGGGAGCTTGCCGGACGGCACCTCCTGGCCGGTGAGCACCTGGATCATCTGCTTGGCGCCGCCGCCGGGGTAGCGCGCCGGCACGACCACGATTTCCACAGCAAAGTCCATCCCGGCCGCGGCCGCCTGCATTGCGGCGACGGCCTCCGGTTTGTTGTCCTCGATGCCGACCAGCACCGTGGTGCTGCCCAGCAGGTGGCGCATGATCGCTGCGCCCTGCAGGATTTCGCCGGCATGGGTGCGCATCAGCAGGTCGTCGCAGGTGATCCACGGCTCGCATTCGCCGCCGTTGATGATGAGGGTGGGNCAGGCGCGGGACGCGCCGGGATCGAGCTTGACCGCGCTGGGGAAGACCGCGCCGCCGAGACCGGCGAGTCCCAGATCGCGCAGCTGCATGCGTAGCTGGGAGGGTTCCATCGCCTGGTAGTCGAGCGGAGCATGCACTACCCATTCGTCACGACCGTCGGTTTCGATCGTGACGCACAGATCGGGCAGGCCGGAGATATGCGGGACCGGTTGCAGACCGATGGCCGTGACCGTGCCCGAACTGGAGGCGTGAACNGCCGCCGAGATATAGCCGTCGGCNGCCGCGATCATCTGGCCCTTCAGCACCCGCGCGCCGATTTCGACCACGGGCCTGGCCGGGTTGCCGATATGCTGGCGCAGGGGAATGACCAGTTCTTTCGGCAGCGGGGCGGCATGAATGGGACGCGAAGTGGACTCCGCCTTATGCTCGGGAGGGTGCACGCCGCCCTTGAATCTGTGCAGTTCGCGGCTCATGCCTCCTCCGTTTCGGCAATCCGCTTCATCATCACCACCGGATGTTTCCACTTCCAGTGCGGCAGGTCTTCNACGATCGGCACCATCGAGATGCAGTCGACCGGGCAGGGCGGCAGGCACAGNTCGCAGCCGGTGCATTCGGCCGCGATGACGGTGTGGATCTGCTTGGCCGCGCCGGAGATGGCGTCGACCGGGCAGGCCTGGATGCACAGGGTGCAGCCGATGCAGGCCTGCTCGTCGATGAAGGCGACCGACTTCGGCTTGGGCGTGCCGTGGGCCTCGTCCAATGGCTTCGGCTCCACGCCCAGCAGCTCGGCCAGCTTNTTGACGCCCTCCTCGCCGCCCGGCGGGCACTGGTTGATGTCNGCCTCGCCATTGGCGATCGCCTCGGCATAGGGCCGNCAGCCGGCAAAGCCGCATTGTCCGCACTGGGTCTGCGGCAGGATGGCGTCGATCTTTTCCGCCAGCGGATTGCCTTCCACCTTGAAGCGGACCGCCGACCAGCCGAGCACCAGGCCGATCGTCACGGCCAGGAGGGCCATCACTCCGATTGCCGCCAGCATTATTTGACCAGGCCCGCGAATCCCATGAAGGCGAGCGACATCAAGCCCGCGGTGATCATCGCGATGCTGGTGCCCTTGAACGGGGAAGGCACGTCACAGGTCTCGAGCCGTTCGCGGATGCCGGCAAACAGGATCAGCACCAGGGTGAAACCGATCGCGCCGCCGGCGCCGAAGAACAGCGATTCGACAAAATTGTGTTGCGCCTGCACGTTGAGCAGGGGGATTCCGAGTACCGCGCAGTTGGTGGTGATCAGCGGCAGATAGATCCCCAGAACCTGGTACAGCATGGGGCTCGCCTTGTGGATGAACATCTCGGTGAATTGCACGATCCCGGCGATCACCACGATGAACGACAGGGTCCGCAGGTAGAACAGGTCGGGGCCGAGCAGGTATTCGTTGACCAGATAGCTGGCGCCCGAAGCCAGGGTCAGCACGAAAGTCGTCGCCAGGCCCATGCCGATCGCGGTTTCCAGTTTCTTCGATACGCCCATGAAGGGGCACAGGCCGAGAATCTTGGCCATCACGATGTTGTTGACGAACACCGTGGAAATGAGGATGAGGAGGTAGGTTTCCAAAGCAGACAGCCTGACGCAATGTCGCATTATCCGCCGCGAAAGGCGGGGGATTCAAGCCCGGGATGACAGATTGCGTGCCGGCAGGCGCCACCTGCCTGCTGTGGCCCCGCTACGTCTGCCAGACGCGGCTCGACCCGCCCGGACACTGCGTGCCCCGGACGGGTCGAGCCGCACCTGCCATGAGCAGGGCGTGCCATCAGCCGCTCAGGATTTGGCCGGCTGCGCCGCGGCGGCGATGGCGGGCACGGGCTGGGCACGTTTCCCGGCAGTCATCAGCCTGAAGGCAAACAGCGCCAGGAACAGCACGCCGATCGAGAACACGACGTCGCCCGGCACGCGCAGCCAGACGAAGGCTTCCATCAGCGCCGAGTGCACCACTTCCGGCGAGCGGGCAAACCAGACGCCCTGGCTGACGCTGGCCCATGCCTGGTACAGACCGGCGGGTACCAGCGACATGAACACCATCATGGCGAGGCCGATGTTGAGCGACCAGAACATGGGCTTCAGGAGCTTGTCGGACCAGGCATGGCGATCGGTCAGGCCGCGCAGGCAGAACAGCATCAGGCCGATGCCGAGCATGCCGTACACGCCGAACAGGGCGGCATGGCCGTGTGCCGCGGTCATGTTCATCCCCTGCATGTAGTACAGCGCGATGGGCGTATTGATGGAAAAGCCCAGCAGACCGGCGCCGACCACGTTCCAGAAGCCNACCGCGATGAAGCTCAGGATCGCCCACTTGTACGACTGGACCCACGGTGCGGCCTGNGAACGCTTGTAGTTGCGGTAGGCNTCGACGCCGATCATGGCGAGCGGGACCACTTCCAGNGCCGAGAACATGGCGCCGATGGCGATNACGTGGGTCGGCGTGCCGGTGAAGTACAGGTGATGCAGCGTGCCCAGAATGCCGCCGAACAGGAACACGATGGTCTCCAGCACGATCGCGCTGTTGGCGGTCGCGGCACGGATCAGGCCGAGACGCGTGAACAGCAGGGCGATGACGGCGGTGGCGAACACTTCGAAGAAGCCCTCGACCCACAGGTGGACCAGCCACCAGCGCCAGTATTCGATCATCGAGTAGTGGGTATGCTGNCCCCAGGTCAGCGANGTGGAATAGAAGCCGCCGATACACAGCGCAGACAGGAATACCATCGCGATCAGCCCCCGGCTTTCCGACGGCTTCTTCAGCGCCGGCCAGAGACCGCGGCCAAGTAGAAGCGCCCAGAACAGCAGGCCGACGAACAGCAGGATTTGCCAGACGCGGCCCATGCTGGTGAATTCCAGTCCCTGATTACCGATCCAGAAACTGAAGCTGTTCCCCAGGTGTCCCACCGAGCCGATCCAGCCCGTAACGGTGGAGCCCACCACGATGAAGAGGAGGGCATAGAACAGCACGTTCACCCCCAGTTTCTGGAACTTCGGCTCATGTCCGGAGATGGCGGGCGCGATGTACAGGCCGGTAGCGAGCCAGGCGGTCGCGATCCACAAGACGGCAAACTGGGTATGGATGGTGCGGCTGACCGTGAACGGCAGAATCTCGCCCAGCGGGATGCCGAAGAAGCTGTTGCCTTCCACCGCATAGTGCGCCGTGAGGATGCCCATCCCNACCTGGGCCAGGATCAGGCCGACCACCACGTAGAAATATTTCCGGGTCGCCTTCATCGAGGGCGTAGGCTTCAGNTCGAACAGCGGATCGGCCTTGGGCGGGGTCGGGTCGCCCGCTTCCTCGTGCCGGCCATGGAAGAAGATCATGCCGGCGATCGCCCCGATCATCAGAATGATGCTGGCAATCGACCAGATGCCCGTGCCCGCGGTGGGCGTGTTGTCGACCAGCGGCTCATGCGGCCAGTTGCTGGTATAGCTGACGTCGGCCTCGTCGGGGCGATCGGTTGTGGCGGCCCAGGACGACCAGAAGAAGAAGGCGGTCAGNGCCTGGCGNTCCGCCGNGGCGGGCAACGAATTGGTCGCCATGGAGTATTGGCTGCGCAGGACATCCAGCGTTTTTTCATCGCCAAACAGNCCGCTGTAATGCGACGCCACCTCGCGTATCGCCGCCGCCCGGTCGTCGGACACGGTAAGCGTGCCGTCGGCGCTCTGGTATGCGTTGTGCCGCATTTCGGCTTTCAGCAGGCTGTTCAACTGCCCTTGCTGGCCCACGCTCAATTGCGCGAAAGGCATGCCGTAATCCCGCTGCGCCCAGATTTCCCGCAGGGCCAGCGCTTCACGATGCAGCCAGTCGGCCGACCAGTCGGGCGCCAGGTAGCTGCCGTGACCCCAGACGGTGCCCAATTGCTGTCCGCCGGCGCTCAGCCAGGCCTGCTGGCCCTGCTGAACCTGGTCGGCGGTGAAGATCAGGTCGCCGCTGGCACTGACGACTTTTTGCGGGATGGGCGGCGCCTTGAGATAGATGTCCGTGCCGACCCAGCCGAGCACGGCAAAGGACAGTACNCAGATGATGGCCAGCCAGGTCCAGAGCTTGCGTGTGGCATGCATGTTGAGGTTCCTTTCGAACGAAGGGCTGAAAAAAGAATTTCTAAAGAGGCATATTACATACATCATTAATGGATGCAAATAAAAATATCTTCAAATCTTTTTGTNGTGATGCGCGCACGCAACAGCGGCGCCACCAGGAGGCGGGCTTTGAATCTATATACTATGTACATGATTTATCGCCGCCGAGCCGGGCCATAGCGGGTTCGCTTGCTACAGGATGCTGCTGCCATGAGACTGACTGCCTACACCGATTACGCACTGCGCACGCTGATGTATCTTGCCAGTCACCGCGACAGGCTGGTGACGATTTCCGAGATCGCCGAAGTGCACGGAATCTCGAAAAACCATCTGATGAAGGTGGTGTATCAGCTCGGGCTGACCGGCATGGTCGAAACGGTGCGTGGCCGTAATGGGGGATTGCGGCTGAACCGCGAGCCGGCCGATATCAATATCGGAGAGGTGGTGCGCCATACCGAGACCGATTTCAACATGGCCGAGTGCTTCGACCCGTCCGGCAATCAATGCCTGTATTCGCCCGCCTGCGCGCTCAAGGACGTCTTGCAGTCGGCGACGGCGGCCTATCTGGACAAACTGGACCGGGTGACGCTGGCGTCCTTGACCCGCCGCCGGCCCCCCAAAACAACGCGGGCTCCCATACAGGTGTATCCCCGTGCCGGAAAGNCGCCAAAGGTCGCCTGAGGCGGAGGTCTCGGNCGGCGATTCAGGACGTGCTGGCCGCCCAGAAATCGTAGCCTTTACTCAGAAACTCGTCCCACGGCAGATAGTGCGCACCGTCGCATGAAAAGGTGAGGCCGACCATGCCGTTGAAGATATTGATCGAACCGGCGCGCAGATAGAACGTCTCGTCCATGAAACGCAACGCGCGCAGCGTGTCCAGAACCGGGCGCAACTTGCCCCGTGGCACCACCGCATCGTCCGGGTAGGACCGGCGCGGATAGCTCAGGCAGGTGTCGGGATCGATCAGCGCGTTGATATCCAGCAAACGATAGCGATAGGGGTCGTCGACCAGCCAGATCGTCGCGCGGCTGCTGGAGAAATGCAGCTTGCCGTGGAAGACGCCGCGATCGGTCATCAGTTCCTCCATCACGCCCAGCACGGTGTCGACGTTCAGATCGAGCTGGCTGTCGCTGCGGGTCTGCTGGAATACGGCGCCGCGGATGGCCGGGTCGCCCTTGATCTGGCGCCAGTCGCTGGGTTCGTTGTATAACCGGGCGGTGATCGGCAGGTCGCGCAGGTCAAAATCGGCGCCGACGAAACCGAGTACCTGGCCGCCATCGTCGCGCACGATCTGGATCGCGGTCAGCGAAGGCCGCCTGGCCCGCAGACTGATGTAGGCCTGCGACAGCAGGAATCCCTGGCTCGGCACGGCCTCGTTCATATAGGGACGGTTGGAGCGGTCGCGTCCATAGTCCGTCTCGACCGGCCCCGCCTGGCTGATGTTGTCGCTCAGTTGAAGGGCGTGGGTATCGAGCGCATACAGATACTTGCAGGCGGGCAGGGCGCGCAGCGCATTCGTCAAGACGGTATTGAGCCCCGCGCGGCTTGGCCAGGCCCGGCTGCACGCCTGCGCCGCCAGGGCCAATGGCTCGCGCAGCAGATTGGCGAGCGCATCGCGCTGCTGGGCGACGCTTTCGGCGAGCGTGGACGGGGCAGGCGGAGACGAGCGATCAGGGGCGGCGGCTTGCATGGACGGTGGCCTTACGGTGGCGGCTGGCGCAGCGAGATCACCGGCCAGTCCCTGGCTTCGGCGTGNGCACGCAGCGTGGGGTCCGGGTCGACGGCAACCGGGTGCCGGACTTTCTCCAGCAGTGGCAGGTCGTTGTGCGAGTCGCTGTAGAACCAGCTGGTGCCGAGACGATCCAGGCGTGTACCGCGGGCTTCGAGGAACTGTTCGAGGCGGACGACCTTGCCTTCGCGGAAACACGGCGTTCCGGCGACCTCTCCGGTGAAATGGCCGTCGATTTCTTCGGGGACGGTGGCAATCAGGTACGGAATCCCGAACTCCTTCGCGATCGGAGCGGTGACGAAGCTGTTGGTGGCGGTGATGACGGCGACCAGATCGGCAGTACCCAGATGCCTGTTGACGAGATCGCGTGCCGTTTGCGTGATCATCGGCTTGATGCGCGTCTCCATGTATTCGGCATGCCAGGCGTCGAGCTGCGCGCGCGTATGGCTGGCAAGCGGCCGCAGGGCGAAGGCCAGGAAGGCGTGGATGTCGAGTCGTCCGGCCTTGTAGTCCTCGTAGAAGGCGCGGTTCCTGGCTTCGTAGTGCGCACCGTCGACGACGTCCTTGGCGATGAGGAACTGTCCCCATTCGTAGTCGGAGTCGCCGGCGAGCAGGGTGTTGTCGAGATCGAACAGAGCGAGATTCATCGGTGCAGGGTATCAGATTCAGATGACAGGAATTCAGACGTGCGGCGCCTGGCCGCGGTCGAGCCAGAATTCGCGCAGTTCGTAAACTCCCCACAGCGCAAGGGCGACATGATCTTCACGCCGGATGGCACGCTCCTCGGGCGAAAGTTCGTCGGGTGACACCGCCAGCACGTAAAACGGATCGAGTGCCTCATCGACGAAGGCTTCATCCTTGCTGTCCGCAGGCAGGCGCCAGTCGTTTTCCCAGTGTTCCACCGCCAGCAGAAATCCCGCAGCCCACAGCTGGGCGTAAGGGGGGATGCCCGCCGCTTTCAGTTGCCCGGCTTCGGCCGCAGGCAGCTCGGCGAGGAGGCCGTTCCAGTCCATGATCAGCGGCGACAGCGCCCGGGGGTCGGTAAGGTCCTCGATCGGTGCGGCCAGCGCGCGGGCGATCTCGTTGCGGCGGCGGGTGAATAGCGACAAAAAGCGCGCCGCGTCGGATTCGTTCTCGAATACGGCCTCCAGGCCGCCGTCGCGGTCGAGCAGCACGGGGAAGTATTCTTCGGGCGGGATGGCCCGCGGGCTGCAGGCCAGCGCAACGAGGAAGCCATCCATTCCCTCCAGCGAGAGCGGGAGATCGGTGCGTTCATCGATGAGATCGACCAGATCGGCCAGCTCGTCGATTTCATCGTCGCCGAGCGGGGTGTCGGAAGATTTGGATACAGACATGGCTTGGGCTCGAAGTAAGTATGTGGATCGGTGCATCGCGTAAAATCCGTTCATGAATTTTACCGCTCTGGGCCAGTCCGCATCACTGCTGCCCGAACCCTTTTATGTCGCTGGCTGGCTTGGGCTGGCTGTCCTGTTCTGGCGCTGGATGATGTCGGGTGACTGGCGGCGGCTTGCCGAACCAGCGCGGCTCAATCTGTTTCTCGGCGCCACGGTGGCCGTGCTGGCGCTGTGGCAGATCCGCGCCGGCATCAGACCCGGTCTGGCCTTCCATCTGTACGGACTGGCGGCGCTGACGCTGATGTTCGGTTTCTGGCGCGCCACGTTTTCTGGCGTGCTGGTTCTGCTGGCGAACGCGGCATTCGGGCGGGGCGACTGGAGGGCGCTGGGCGCGGATGCCTTGCTGATGGCGGCGCTGCCCGCAGCCGTGAGCTGGGGCGTCTACCGGTTGATCGAGCGCCGCTTGCCGAGCCATTTCTTCATCTACGTGCTGGGCAACGGATTTTTCGGTGCCGCGCTTTCGGCTGCGGCCGTCGGCGTGGCCACCACCGCCCTGATGGCATTGGCGGGGGTTTATCCCCTCGACTATCTGCTGGCCCAATACACGCCGTATGCCACGGTATTGATCGGCTGGGCCGAGGCGTTTTCGACCGGCATGATGGTGACGATGATGGCGGTCTATCGTCCGGCCTGGCTGGAAACCTTCGATGACGCACGGTATATCCAGAACAAGTAAAGTTTTTATCCGCGAAGGACGCGAAGGAACACGAAGAAAGGCGAAAGAAACCAACCCGATTCCAGCCTGATGGATGAGCAAGTCAGGAAAATAGGGTTTCCTTCGCG
>JGI26534J51046_1001773_pt1 | contig 16095 bp, 10 predicted proteins | sample ThiBiot_750_plan_2_FD_51046 | JGI IMG/M metagenome (IMG submission 51046) | reverse complement strand
CGACGCCTACACGCCGAACGCCGAGCCGAACAAGCGGCCCGACCGCGCCGTCGTCGTCTATGCGCAGCGCTGCCGCGAGGCCTTTCCCGACACCAACGTGATCCTCGGCTCGATCGAGGCCAGCCTGCGCCGCATCGCCCACTACGACTACTGGTCGGACAAGGTGCGCCGCTCGGTGCTGCCCGACTCGAAGGCCGACCTGCTGCTCTTCGGCAACGCCGAGCGCGCGCTGGTCGAGCTGACGCACCGGCTGGCGGCCGGCGAGAAGATTTCGGAAATCCGCGACCTGCGCGGCACCGGCTTCATGGCGCCGCGCGGCTGGCTGCCGGGGCGCGACTGGGTCGAGATGGATTCGACCGAGGTCGATGCGCCGGGGCCGCTGATCCGCCACGCCGATCCCTACGCGATGGAGCCGGAAACCGGCAGCGGCGCCGCCTGCGGCGAGGCGCCCGGGAAAAAGGCGGGCAATGCGGCGGACGGGGCTCAGGTCATCCAGCTGACGCGGCGGCCCAAGCTCGACCGCGCCCGCACGGCGATCCGCCTGCCGTCCTACGAGCAGGTGCTGGCCGATCCGGTGCTCTACGCGCACGCCTCGCGCACCTTCCACCTCGAATCGAACCCGGGCAACGCGCGCGCGCTGGTCCAGGGGCACGGCGAGCGCGACGTGTGGCTCAACCCGCCGCCGATTCCGCTCACCACGGCCGAGATGGACGGCGTGTACGCCGCGCCCTTCCAACGCCGCCCGCACCCGGCGTACGGCGACGCCAAGATTCCGGCCTTCGAGATGATCCGCTTCTCGATCAACATCATGCGCGGCTGCTTCGGCGGCTGCACCTTCTGCTCGATCACCGAGCACGAGGGGCGCATCATCCAGAGCCGCTCGGAGGAGTCGGTCCTGCACGAGATCGAGGAAATCCGCGACAAGACGCCGGACTTCACCGGCATCATCTCCGACCTCGGCGGGCCGACCGCCAATATGTACCGGCTGGCCTGCAAGGACCCGAAGATCGAGGCCTCGTGCCGCCGCCTGTCCTGCGTCTTTCCCGACATCTGTCCGCAGATGAACACCGACCATGCGCCGCTCGTCTCGCTCTACCGCAAGGCGCGCGCGATCAAGGGCGTGAAGAAGATCCAGATCAGTTCCGGCCTGCGCTACGACCTCGCGGTGCGCAATCCCGAGTACGTCAAGGAACTGGTCACGCACCACGTCGGCGGCTACCTGAAGATAGCGCCCGAGCACACCGAGGAAGGCCCGCTCGCGCACATGATGAAGCCGGCGATCGGCAGCTACGACAAGTTCAAGGCGATGTTCGAGAAGTATTCGCGCGAGGCGGGCAAGGAGCAGTACCTGATCCCGTATTTCATCGCGGCGCATCCGGGTACCACCGATCTCGACATGGTCAACCTCGCGCTCTGGCTGAAGGCCAACAACTTCCGCCTCGATCAGGTGCAGACCTTCCTGCCGACGCCGATGGCGCTGGCCACGGCGATGTACCACTCGCAGCGCAATCCGCTGAAGAAGGTCGGGCGCGACTCGGAAACCGTCGAAACCGTGCGCGTCAGCCGCATGCGCAAGCTGCACAAGGCCTTCCTGCGTTATCACGATCCCAACAACTGGCCCATGCTGCGCGACGCGCTGCGCGAAATGGGGCGCGCCGACCTGATCGGCAACGGCAAGAAGCACCTGATCCCGAGCTTCCAGCCGGTCGGCACCGGAGAAGGGCGGCGCTGCGCTGGCAGCCGTCCGGCCAAGCCGGCGCCGCGCGCCCCCGGGCGCGCGCCGAAACCCGTTGCCCGGGCGCCGAAGCCGGGCGGACGGCGCTGATCCTTTTCGCGCCGGACCGCGCTCCGGCGCCGCTGCGGACAGGCGCGCGCGCAAGCCTGCGGCGCGGCGCTTCGGATGAGCGAGGCGACCGCCGCCGGCCGCCGCGTCTCCGGCCCGCGGCTCCGCGCATTGTTTCCGACGCGCTGCGCATCCGCGGGCAGTGGCCGGGCGCCTGATAAAATCCCGGTCTTTCCCATTTTGTTGCCCAGCCCATGCAAGAACAGACTCCCTACGTCCTGATCGGCGGCGAACCCGTCGTCGCCGCCCTTGCCAGCCGCTTCTACGAATTGATGGACAGCGTGCCGCAGTTCGCCGAACTGCGCGCCATGCATCCGGCCGACCTGCAGCCGTCGCGCGACAAGCTGTTCATGTTCCTCTCCGGCTGGCTCGGCGGCCCCGACCTCTACGTGCAGAACGTCGGCCATCCGATGCTCCGCAAGCGCCACATGCCCTTCGCCATCGGCGAGGGCGCGCGCGACCAGTGGGTCGCCTGCATGGCGCTGGCGATGGAGTCGGTCGGCGTCGAAGCGGCGCTGCGCGAGCGCCTGTTCGCCTCCTTTTTCCATACCGCCGACTTCATGCGCAACCGCGAAGGCTGAGCGCGGCGGCGGTGCAAAAAAATTTTTGCACCGCAATATTCGTTCTTTTTCGGCATGCTACAATTGCCGCCCTTTATCAAAGGCTTAGGTTTACTCTCCATGTCCGCTCGCCCGATTCGCAATATCGCCATCATTGCCCACGTTGACCACGGCAAGACCACGCTGGTCGACCAGTTGCTGCGTCAATCCGGCACCTTCGCCGCCCACCAGCAAGTGGCCGAGCGGGTCATGGACTCGAACGACATCGAAAAGGAACGCGGCATCACGATCCTTTCCAAGAACACGTCGGTCGAATACGAAGGCATCCACATCAACATCGTCGACACCCCGGGCCACGCCGACTTCGGCGGCGAGGTCGAGCGCGTGCTGGGCATGGTCGACGGCGTCGTTCTGCTGGTCGATGCGGTCGAAGGCCCGATGCCGCAAACCCGCTTCGTGACCAAGAAGGCGCTGGCTCTCGGCCTGCGTCCGATCGTCCTGGTGAACAAGGTCGACCGCGACGGCGCCGACCCCGACAACGCCGTCAACCTGACCTTCGATCTTTTCGACAAGCTCGGCGCCACCGACGAGCAGCTCGACTTCCCGATCGTCTACGCCTCCGGCCTCAACGGCTGGGCGGCGATGGAGCTCGATGCGCCGCGCGAGAACATGAAGCCGCTGTTCGACACCGTCCTGAAGCACGTGCCGGCGCCCGACGCCGACATCAACGCGCCGCTGCAATTCCAGATTTCCGCGCTCGACTACTCGACCTACGTCGGCCGCATCGGCATCGGCCGCATCAAGCGCGGCAGCGTCAAGACCGGTCAGCAGGTGCTGGTGCTGTTCGGCACCGAAGAGGAAATGGCCGCGCACGAGCGCACCCCGGTCAAGGCCAAGATCGGCCAGGTCTTCGGCTACCAGGGCCTGAACAAGGTCGAACTCGACGTCGGCCACGCCGGCGACATCGTGCAGATCACCGGCATCGAGGACCTGGTCCTCGGCTGTACCGTGACCGATCCGGATCAGCCGGAAACGCTGCCGCTGCTGAAGATCGACGAGCCGACGCTGTCCATGCAGTTCATGGTCAACACCAGCCCGCTGGCCGGCCTCGAAGGCAAGTTCGTGACCAGCCGCCAGATTCGCGACCGCCTGCACAAGGAACTGCTGACCAATATGGCGCTGCGCGTGGAAGATACGCCGAACGGTGAAATCTTCGACGTTTCCGGCCGGGGCGAGTTGCACCTCTCGATTCTCCTCGAGAACATGCGCCGCGAAGGCTATGAAATGGCCGTCGGCCGTCCGCGCGTGGTCAACAAGACCATCGACGGCGTCCTCTGCGAACCGTACGAAAACCTCACCGTCGACGTCGAAGAGCAGCATCAGGGCGGCGTCATGGAATCGCTGGGCCTGCGCAAGGGCGACATGCTGGACATGGTGCCGGACGGCCGCGGCCGCGTGCGCATCGAATACCGCATTCCGGCGCGCGGCCTGATCGGCTTCCAGGGCGAATTCATGAACCTGACGCGCGGCACCGGCCTGATGAGCCACGTGTTCGACGAATACGCGCCGGCCAAGGAAGGCGGCGTCGCCGAGCGGCGCAACGGCGTGCTGATTTCGCAGGACGACGGCGAAGCCGTGGCCTACGCGCTGTGGAAGCTGCAGGATCGCGGCCGCATGTTCGTGAGCCCCGGCGACAAGCTGTACGAAGGCATGATCATCGGCATCCACAGCCGCGAAAACGACCTCGTGGTCAACCCGATCAAGGGCAAGCAGCTGACCAACGTGCGCGCTTCCGGCACCGACGAGGCCGTGCGCCTGATCACGCCGATCCAGCTGACGCTCGAATCGGCCGTCGAATTCATCGACGACGACGAACTGGTCGAGATCACGCCGAAGAACATCCGCATCCGCAAGCGCTACCTCAAGGAGCACGAGCGGCGCAAGGCGCAGCGCGACTAAGACCGCACGGCGGGTGCCTGCGGGCACCGCGCTCCGCGCCCGGCCGGCGCATCGTTCCCGACTTCACTGGAACGATGCGCCGGCCTTTTTTTGCCCGTCGCCGGCGCGGAAGGCCGTGGTTTCCGGCCCCGCTCGGCGCCGCTCAGGCGCTTTGCCGCAGCAGGCGTTCGCTGAAGATTTCCGCCGGCAGCGGCTTGCTGTACAGATAGCCCTGGTAGACGTCGCAGCCCAGCATGCGCAGCAGCGCGAGCTGGCTGTCGGTTTCGACGCCCTCGGCGACGACTTTCAGGCCGAGGTTGTGCGCCATCGCGATGATGGCGCGCACGATGGCGTTGGCCGCCTCGGTGCCGAGCGGACGGATGAAGGAACGGTCGATCTTGAGCGCGTCGATCGGCAGGCGCTGCAGGTAGGAGAGCGACGAATAGCCGGTGCCGAAGTCGTCCAGCGCCAGGCGCAGGCCGCGCGCGTGCAGCTCGCGCAGCTCGTCGATGGCGTCGCCTTCGGGCTGGAGCAGGAGCGATTCCGTGATTTCCAGTTCGATCGCCTCGGTCGGCAGCTGGTAGCGCGCGAGGTTGTCGAGCACGCAGCGCGCGACTCGGCCGCCGCTGAACTGGCGCGGCGACAGATTGACGGCGAGGCGCGGCGCGTGCGCGAAGCGGGTCCGCCAGCGCGCGGCTTCGGCCAGCGCGGTTTCGATCACCCATTCGCCGATCGGAACGATCAGGCCGCTTTCCTCGGCAACCGGGATGAAGCGGTCGGGCGGCACCGCCTCGCCGTCCGACGTCCAGCGCAGCAGCGCTTCGGCGCCGAGCAGGCGGCCGCTGGCGATGTCGACCTGCGCCTGATAGTGCAGTTCGAACTCCTTGCGCTCGAGCGCGTGGCGCAGGCGATTCTCGATCGATACCCGCCACTGGACGCGTTCGTTCATCTGCCGCGCATAGGGGCGGACGGTGCTGCCGCCGGTCGCCTTGGCCTCGTACATCGCGGTGTCGGCGTTGCGCAGCAGGGTGCTCGCCTCCCGGCCGTCGTCCGGGAAGAGGCTGGTGCCGATGCTCGCGCCGATCTGGAATTCGTGCTCGCCTTCCTGGAAGGGTGCGGCGACGGCGGCGAGGAACTTGCGTCCGGCGTCCAGCGCCGCGTCGGCGTCGGCCAGGCGCGGCATGACCACGATGAATTCGTCGCCACCCTGGCGCGCCAGCGTCCAGTCGGCCTCGAGCACGCCGCGCAGGCGGGCGGCGACGCTCTGCAGCACGAGGTCGCCGATCTCGTGTCCGAGCGTGTCGTTGATGTCCTTGAAGCGGTCGAGGTCGATGAACATGATCGCCGCGCGGTGGCCGCCCGCGTCGGCCGCGCGCAGCGCTTCGCCGACCCGCTCGGCGAGCAGGACGCGGTTGGGCAGGGCGGTCAGCTGGTCGTGGAAGGCGAGGAACTGGATTTGCTCCTCGCGCTGCTTGCGTTCGGTGATGTCGCTCACGGAGCCGGCCATCAGGTAGGCGATGCCTTTTTCGTTGCGCTGCGCCAGGCCGCGCGAGGCGATCCAGCAATAGGCGCCGCTTTTCGCGCGGACGCGGTATTCGCAGTAGAAGTAGGGCGTCTTGCCTTTCAGGTGCTCGGCGACGGTGCGGTTGTAGCCGGCGCGGTCGTCGGGGTGCACCAGTTCGAGCCAGGCGTGCGTGTCGGCCAGGAAATCGTGGGCGTAGCCGAGGATGTCGAGCAAGCGCTCGCCGACCTCGAGCCGGCGCGAGATCGGGTCCCAGGACCAGAAACCGTCGTGCGCGCCCTGCATCGCCAGGTTGTGGGCGCGCCGTGCGATGCGCAGCTGCCCCGCGATGCGCGCGCCAGCCAGCAGGGCGGCGCCGAGCAGGGCGGCGGCCAGCCAGAGCAGGGGCGGCGCGGGGTGAAGGAAGGCGTAACTGGCGATCAGCAGGGCGGCCGAGGCGATGCTGGCGAGCAGCCAGTAGCCGCTGGTTTCCGACGTGCGCCAGATGTCGCGCAGGAAGCGTCCGTGCTGCTGCGTGGCGGCCGGAGCGTCTGTCCGCGTCATGGGCGATGGGCGGGGCTTAGACGAGGCCGTCGAAAAGCTGCACGCTGACGGTCTCGCCGGCCGCAACGCCGGACTGCTCGGGGCCGAGGACGATGAAGCAGTTGGCGTCGGACATCGATCGCAGGATGCCGGAGCCCTGCGCGCCGGTCGGGCGGACCGTCCAGCGGCCGTCCTCGGCGGCGAGGATGCCGCGCTGGAATTCGGTGCGTCCCGGCGCCTTGCGGATCGGCGCGGTGCAGACCGCCGGCAGCAGCGGAACGCGCGGCACCGGGTCGGCGCCCATCAGGGTGTACAGGGCGTCGCGCACGAACTGGTAGAAGGTCGTCATGACCGCCACCGGATTGCCCGGCAGGCCGAACAGCCAGGCGGCGCGGCTGCCTTCGCGGATGCGCCCGAAGGCCATCGGGCGGCCCGGCTTCATGGCGATCTTCCAGAACAGCACTTCGCCGAGCTGCTGCATCAGTTGCTTGACGAAATCCGCGTCGCCGACCGAGACGCCGCCGCTCGTGAGCACGACGTCGGCGCTTTCCGCCGCTCTGCGGAAGGCGGCTTCGAGCGCCGCCGGGTCGTCGCCGACGACGCCCAGGTCGAGCACGTCGCAGCCCATGCGGGCGAGCATGCCGAACAGCGTGTAGCGGTTGCTGTCGTAGACCTCGCCTTCGCGCAGGGGGCTGCCGATCGAGCACAGCTCGTCGCCGGTCGAGAAAAAGGCGACGCGCAGGCGCCGCCTGACGCTGATCTCGGCGAAGCCGAGCGAGGCGATGAGTCCGAGTTCGGCCGGGCGCACGAGGCGGCCGGCGGCGAGCGCGGGCTTGCCGCCGGCGAGGTCTTCGCCGGCCAGGCGGATGTGCTGGCCGAGCCTTTGCCCGGGCGGAACGACGACGATTTCGCCAAGTTCGCCTTCGGTCGCGACGACTTCCTGAATGACGACGGTGTCGGTCCCCGCCGGCGGCACGGCGCCGGTCATGATGCGCACGCATTCGCCCGGGCCGATGCTGCCCGCGAAGGACTTGCCGGCCAGCGCGACGCCGCGCACCTTCAGCCGGCTCGGCGCGTCCGGCGAGAGGTCGGCGTGGCGCACCGCGTAGCCGTCCATCGCCGAGTTGTCGTGCGCGGGGACGTTGCACGGGGCGATCACGTCCTCGGCCAGCACGCGGCCGAGCGCGCTGCGCAGGGCGACGCGCTCGCTGGCCGCGATCGGCTCGAGCTGTTCGAGGATGAAACGGCGGGCGTGATCGACGGAGAAGGAATTCGGGTCGTAGTCGCTCAGACAGCTGAGTTGGGCGGCGAGGCTCATGGGCGGTAGGTCACCTTGTGGAAGATCTGGCGCAAAGGCGCCCGGCGGTGGAAATCGGAAGCGCGGCGCAGGCGAAGCAAGGCTGTGCGGCTAGCGGCGGCTGGCGGGCGGGGGGCGCTCAGCCGCCGGTCATCGACATGAAGCGCACGACCTGGGGGGCGTTCATTTGCCCGGTGAAGTCGTGTCCTTTGGCCTTGATGCCCATCGTGTGCATGATCGCCTGGCGCAGCGGCGCGTCGTCGGTCGGGTGCGCGCGCAGCAGCGGCAGCAGGCGGATTGCATCGTTGTTGCCGAGGCAGGGATAGAGTTCGCCCTGCGCCGTAATGCGCACGCGGTTGCAGCTGTCGCAGAAATTGTGGCTGTGCGGCGAGATGAAACCGACACGCGTCTGCGTGTCCGGGATGCGCCAGTAGCGCGCCGGGCCGCCGCTGCTTTCGGCGGACGGCAGCAGCGTGAAGCGCGTCTGCAGGCGGGCGATGGCTTCCTCGGTGCTGAAGTAGGTTTCCTGCCGGCCGTGGCCGATTTCGCCGAGCGGCATTTCCTCGATGAAGGAAACGTCGATGCCCTTGTCGACGGCGAACTGGACGAGGTCGATGAACTCGTCGTCGTTGCGTCCGCGCATCATCACGGCATTGAGCTTGAGGCGCTCGAAGCCGGTGGCGCGGGCGGCGTCGATGCCGCGCAGCACCTTGGCGAGGTCGCCGACGCGGGTGATCTCCTTGAAGCGGTCGGCGCGCAGGGTGTCGAGGCTGATGTTGATGCGTTTCACGCCGGCGTCGCGCAGGGGCGCGGCGTAGCGTTCGAGCTGCGAGCCGTTGGTGGTGATCACGAGTTCCTTGAGCCCGTCGAGGCGCGCGATCTGCTCCATCAGCCAGACGGCGTTGTGGCGCACCAGCGGTTCGCCGCCGGTGACCCGCACCTTGGTCACGCCGAGGCCGACGAAGGTGTTCACGATGCGCAGGCATTCCTCCAGCGTCAGCACCTGGGCGCGCGGCAGGAAGGTCATTTCCTCTGCCATGCAGTAGGTGCAGCGGAAGTCGCAGCGGTCGGTGATCGACAGGCGGATGTAGGTGACGTGGCGCCCGTACTTGTCCACCAGTGTGCCGTCCGCGTGTTTCGAGGTCTCCGGCGTGGTGGCGGGAACGAAGCCGGCGAGGGATTCGGGAAGGGCTTCCGGCGTCAGCGATTCGTTGCGCATGGATTCAATGCCTATGGGCGTTCCGGGGAGAACCGGAGGGTGACTGCTTGGGTCTGATTATAGCCAGTTTTGCAGGGCCTTCAATTGGTCTGGATCAAAGAATCGCGCGCCTTCCGGCGGTATTTTCCCATGCAGGCAGGAAGGTGTTTCGCGCGCTGCCGGCGGCTTCGACGGACGGGCGGTCCGAGGGGCAAAGACGGTCCGTGCCGGACGGGAATTGCGGGCGGCGGAATTTTCCGATTGGAGGAAATTCGGCCGAATCGCCCGTTTCGCCAAAAATGCCGTATTTTTCCCCAGGGGCCTTGGCTACAATGGATTCCCGTTATGCGGTGCGCATTGGCGCGAGGCGGGCCGAGGGCGGTAGTGAAAACGGGGCCGAAAAACAAAAAAGCCTCGCGTGGCGCAAGGCTTTGTATGTGTTTTGGCTCCCCGACCTGGGCTCGAACCAGGGACCTACGGATTAACAGTCCGGCGCTCTACCGACTGAGCTATCGGGGAACAGAGAAGCGCGCATGATAGTCACTCGATGACAATTCGTCAACAATTGCGAAAAATATGGACCCCAATCTGATTTATGAGAAAACCGCCTCCGGCGAAGAGGCGATGCGCGAGCGCACGCGGGTCGTGCAGCGCAATCTGCGGATGGTGCTGATCCTGGTCGACGGGAAATCCGCCGTCGCGGAGCTGTGCGCGAAAACCGGAAATCCGCAGATGACGGAGAATGCGCTGCGCGAGCTGGAGCAGGGCGCTTTCATCGTACCCCTGCAGGCCGAGGCGCTGTCGCTTTTGCAGCAGAGCCGCAAGGTCGCGCTGGAGATCAAGAGCGCCGCGCTGGAGCCGTTTTCCGAGTTTTCGACTTTCGGCGACAAGAATGCGCCGGCGTCGGGGGAGGCGTCCGCGCCGCCCGGGTCGTCTGCTGCGCAGAGTGCCTACGTGCCCGGCGACCTGTCGAGGAATGGAGGCATGCCGCTCGATTTTCCCGCAGATGCGAAAGAGCGCCTGGGAAAAGCGGAGCTGCGGGCGGTTCGCGGCGAGCGCAGCGGTTTCGGCGCTCGCCTCAAGGCTTTGTTCGGCGGCGGCGCAGCGGGAGAGGACGATCTCAGGATTGCCCCGGTCCGGCGCGGTCCGCGCCCGCGCTCGCTCGGCTGGCCGCTCAGGATCGTCACCGGCGTGCTGCTGATCTGCGCCCTGCTCGGTGCCATTGCCGCATTCTTCCCGTACGGCCGCTATCTTCCGGAGGTCGAGGCGGGCCTGGCGCAGTCGCTCGGGCTGCCGGTGAAGATCCAGTCGATGCACGTCGGCTTCTATCCCCGTCCCGGGCTCTTCCTCGAAGACGTGCGCCTGGGAGGCGACGGGCGGCAGCTTCGCGTCGCCGAGATGCGCCTGCAGCCAGCGCCGGGAAGCCTGTTCTCGTCGCGTCTCGTGTTCCGTGAGATCGAGGCGGAAGGCGTCGAATTACCGGCGGAGGGGTTGGGCGTCCTGCCGGCGGCGCTGGCCGCTTTCGCGCAACCGTCCGCCGCGTTCGCCATCGAGCACGTGTCGCTCGCGCGTGCGGAAGTGTCCTTGCACGGCCTCGCGCTTTCCGGCCTGGAGGGAGAAATCCGGCTCGACCGGCACGGGGGCTTTCAGGCGCTCTCGCTGCACAGCGTGGAGCGCGGCTTCCGGCTCGAGGCACGGCCGGCGGCCAAGGGCTTCGAGATCGAGATGGAAGGGCAGAACTGGCATCCGTCGGCGAACGCCTCGTATGTTTTCGATTCGCTGAGCCTTGCCGGGAAGCTGGACGGATCGGCCCTTCAGCTATCCGGTCTGGATGTGCGACTGCTGGGCGGCACGGTACGCGGCGAGATGCTGCTCGCCGCCGGAAAGCAGGTGAGCGTTTCCGGTCAGCTGGTCTATGAACGGATCGACCTCAAGCGCCTGGGCGGTGCCCTGGGCATTGACTGGCTGCTCGAAGGCAGCGCTTCCGGGAAGCTGGTTTTCTCGGGACTGGCCGACGAGTGGCCCGGCCTGCCGGGGGCGCTCGAAGGCGCTGGCGATGTCGGCGTCCGGCAAGGCGTGCTGGGGGGGATCGATCTGGCGGAAGCGGTGCGCCGGGCGGCGAGCGCGCCGGTGCGCGGCGGCGCGACGCGCTTCGAGCAGATGAGCGGCAGCCTGCGTCTGGCGCAGGGCGCGTACCGCCTGTCGGGAACGACGCTGAATTCCGGCCTGATGCATGCGAGCGGCTGGCTCGCCGTGAGCCGGGAGCGGCAGCTGAGCGGCGCGCTCGACGTGCGGCTGGGCAGTTCGTCCAGCCAGTTGCGGATGCCGCTGTCGATCGGCGGGACGCTCAAAGTGCCAGAAGTATCGGCAAGCCGCCCCTGAGCTTCGGGGCGGGGAAGGAAAACGTCGCGCCAAAGAAAACGCCGGCATGCAGCCGGCGTTTTTTCATGGCGGGGAAGCGACTCAGAGAACGGCGGCGATGGCGTCGGCCACGTAGTCGATGTTCTTGGTGTTGAGCGCGGCCAGGCAGATGCGGCCGGTGCCGACGGCGTAGATGCCGAACTCGCTCTTCATGCGCTCGACCTGCTCGGCGGAGAGACCGGTGTAGGAGAACATGCCGCGCTGCTGGACGACGAAGGAGAAGTCCTGGGCGACGCCCTTGGCCTTCAGCCTGTCGACGAGGCTGACGCGCATGGCGCGGATGCGATCGCGCATGCCGGCCAGTTCGTCTTCCCACATCTGGCGCAGTTCGGGGTTCGAGAGGACCGCTGCGACCACCGCACCGCCGTGGATCGGCGGGTTGGAGTAGTTGGTGCGGATGACGCGCTTGACCTGCGACAGCACGCGGGCGGCCTCGTCCTTGCCGGAGGTGACGACCGACAGGGCGCCGACGCGTTCGCCGTACAGCGAGAAGGACTTGGAGAAGGAGCTGGAGACGAAGAACTGCAGGCCGGAGGCGGCGAACAGGTTGAGCGCCAGCGCGTCCTCGGCGATGCCGTCGGCGAAACCCTGATAGGCCATGTCGATGAACGGGATCAGGCTGCGCGCGCGGATCGCGTCGATCGTTTCGCGCCACTGCGCTTCCGTCAGGTCGGCGCCGGTGGGGTTGTGGCAGCAGGCGTGCAGGACGATGATCGAGCCGGCGGGCAGGGCGTTCAGCTTGGCCTTCATGCCCTCGAAGTTCACGCCGCGGGTGGCGGCGTCGTAATAGGGGTAGACGTCGACCGGGAAACCGGCGGACTCGAACAGCGCGCGGTGGTTTTCCCAGCTCGGGTCGCTGATGTAGACGGTGGCGCCGGGCTGCAGGCGCTTCAGGAAATCGGCGCCGACCTTCAGCGCGCCGGTACCGCCGAGCGCTTCGACGGTGACCACGCGACCTTCTGCGAGCAGCGAGGATTCCTTGCCGAAGAGCAGGGTCTGCACGGCCTGGTTGTAGGCGCCGAGACCTTCGATCGGCTGGTAGCCGCGCGGCGGCATGGTTTCCAGGCGGGCTTTCTCGGCCACCTTGACGGCGCCGAGCAGCGGAATCTTGCCGTTGTCGTCAAAGTACACGCCGACGCCGAGGTTGACCTTGGTCGAGCGGGTGTCGGCGTTGAACGATTCGTTCAGGCCGAGAATCGGATCGCGTGGAGCCATCTCCACTGCGGCGAAGATCGAAGAAGTCATGGGCACTCCAGAGTTTGCCAGTCGAAGCGGCGTGCTTGCTGCCGCGAATTGCGAAATAATGAGAACTTATCCATCGTCCGGTCGTCCTTTACGGAACAAGCCTGCCGGCGACGGCCGGTCTTGAAACAGCCAAGAATTCTATCATGCCGAGTTCCCCGCAATCCTCCGAAAAACCTTCGTTCGTCACTTTCGAGGGGAGTCCGTTCCGGCTGCATCAGCCTTTCCCGCCGGCCGGCGATCAGCCGACGGCGATCGCCCAGCTGGTCGAAGGCATCGAGGACGGCCTGTCCTTCCAGACCTTGCTCGGCGTGACCGGCTCGGGCAAGACCTACACGATGGCCAACGTCATCGCCCGCACCGGTCGCCCGGCGCTCGTGCTCGCGCCGAACAAGACGCTGGCGGCGCAGCTCTACTCCGAATTCCGCGAATTCTTTCCGGAGAACGCGGTCGAGTACTTCGTCTCCTACTACGACTACTACCAGCCGGAAGCCTACGTGCCGGCGCGCGACCTGTTCATCGAGAAGGATTCGTCGATCAACGACCACATCGAGCAGATGCGCCTGTCGGCGACCAAGAGTCTGCTCGAGCGCCGCGATGTGGTGATCGTCGCCACCGTTTCGTGCATCTACGGCATCGGCGACCGCGACGAATACCACAAGATGATTCTCACCATGCGCGTCGGCGACCGCATGGGGCAGCGCGACGTGATCAAGCGCCTGTCCGAGATGCAGTACGAGCGCAACGAGATCGACTTTCATCGCGGCACCTTCCGCGTGCGCGGCGACGTGATCGACGTCTTTCCGGCCGAGCACGCCGAGCACGCGATCCGCATCTCGCTGTTCGACGACGAGATCGAGGCGCTGCAGCTGTTCGACCCGCTGACCGGCCACCTGCAGCACAAGCTGGCGCGCTTCACCGTGTTCCCGTCGTCGCACTACGTGACGCCGCGCGCCACCGTGCTGCGCGCGATCGAGGCGATCAAGGAGGAATTGCGCCTGCGCATCGAGTTCTTCCACCGTGAAAGCCGGCTGGTCGAGGCGCAGCGCATCGAGCAGCGCACCCGCTTCGATCTCGAGATGCTTGACCAGCTGGGTTTCTGCAAGGGCATCGAAAACTATTCGCGCCACCTCTCGGGGCGCCAGGCGGGTGAGGCGCCGCCGACCCTGCTCGATTACCTGTCCTCCGACGCGCTGATGTTCATCGACGAGTCGCACGTCGCGATCTCGCAGATCGGCGCCATGTACAAGGGCGACCGCTCGCGCAAGGAAAATCTGGTCGATTACGGCTTCCGCCTGCCGTCGGCGCTCGACAACCGGCCGCTCAAGTTCGAGGAGTACGAACGTCTGATGCGCCAGACGGTCTTCGTTTCTGCGACGCCGGCCGAGTACGAGCGCACGCATCAGGGGCAGGTCGTCGAGCAGGTGGCGCGTCCGACCGGCCTCGTCGATCCGGTGATCATCGTGCGTCCGGCATCGACGCAGGTCGACGATCTGCTCTCCGAGATCCAGGCGCGCATCGCGGTCGACGAGCGCGTGCTGGTCACGACGCTGACCAAGCGCATGTCCGAGGATTTGACCGACTATCTCGGCGAGCACGGCATCCGCGTGCGCTACCTGCACTCGGACATCGATACCGTCGAGCGCGTCGAGATCATCCGCGACCTGCGCCTCGGTGAATTCGACGTTCTGGTCGGCATCAACCTGCTGCGCGAAGGCCTGGACATTCCCGAAGTCTCGCTGGTCGCCATCCTCGACGCCGACAAGGAGGGCTTCCTGCGCTCCGAGCGTTCGCTGATCCAGACCATCGGCCGCGCCGCCCGCCATCTGAACGGTACGGCGATTCTCTATGCCGATCGGGTGACCGACTCGATGCAGCGCGCCATGGCAGAAACCGAGCGTCGGCGGACCAAGCAGATCCGTTTCAACGAAACGCACGGCATCACCCCGAAGGGCGTCTCGAAGCGCATCAAGGACATTATCGACGGCGTCTACGATGCCGAGGGCGCGCAGCGCGAATTGAAGGCCGCGCAGCAGCAGGCCAGCTACGAGGCGATGAGCGAGAAGCAGGTGGCGCGCGAGATCAAGCGGCTGGAAAAAGCGATGCTCGAACACGCGAAAAACCTCGAGTTCGAAAAGGCGGCGGCGGCGCGCGACGAATTGTTCCGCATCAAGGAGCAGGTCTTCGGTGCGGCCAAGCACGACACCGGCCTCGATGTCTGAGTTTATGACAAAGGCTTGCGCCTAGGCCTTTTGGCAATCTTTCGGTCGGAGCGCCAAGCGGGTAATATCGAACGAAGCGAAGATTGACGCGCCTTCTAACGACGCAGAATGCCGGAAAGCGAACGGCATCCTGCCCGAACAGGGAACCGATACGCGGATGATTAAAGTCTTGTTCGTATGCATGGGAAATATCTGCCGTTCGCCGACGGCGGAAGGTGTCTTTCGCCACTTCCTGCGCCTCAACCGGCTCGAGGGACGGGTCGAGGTGGATTCGGCCGGCACGCACGGCTATCACGTCGGCGAGGCGCCCGATCCGCGCACCCAGCGCGCGGCGGCCAGCCGCGGCTACGACTTGAGCAACATGCGGGCGCGCAAGGTGGCGCCGCAGGATCTCGACTACTTCGATCTGATTCTCGCCATGGATCACAACAATCTCGAAACGCTCAAGCGCATCTGCCCGCCCGAGAAGTATGAAAAGCTCGGACTCTTCATGAGCTACTCGCACAACTTCGACGACGACGAGGTGCCCGATCCGTACTATGGTCTGGGACACGGCTTCGATCTCGTGCTCGACATGGTCGAGGACGCATCGCAGGGGCTGCTGGGGACGATCGTCAAACGCCTGAAGCCGCCGCCTGAGATTCCGGGCGGCGTGCTGCACAAGCAGGCCTCCAAAGCCTGAAGGGCTGCCGGCACGACAAAGACTCGCCGCGTTTGGCCGGAAAAGGCGCGGTGAACGAAAAAAACGGGGCGCCGCAGCGCCCCGTTTGCTTTTGCAGGCAGCTTGCCTACTTTTGCGTTTCGACCATGACCAGCGGCTCGTCGGCCACCACGACGGGGGCCGGACGGGTACGCCGCGGGCGCACGGCTTCGACCGGCGCCGCTTCCGGCTGCCAGCTCTTCACCTTGTCGCTGCTGGTTTCGACCATGACGAGGCCGCTCTGCTCGAGCGCCTTGTCGAGATCGACGGCAGGTGCTGCGGCAACGGGGGCTGCGGCAGGCGTCGCGGGCGCTTCGACCGGTGCCGGCGTGGCGATGGCCGGCGCCTCTTCCGCGACGGGCTGGACGAGCGGGGCGGCAAGCACCGGCTCGGGCGTCTCTGCGACCGGAGCAACTGCGACGACGGCAGGCGCGACTTCGTCCGTGACGGTTTCGGTCGCGACCGTTTCGACGGCAGCCGCAGGTGCTGCGGCGGCTTCGGCCGGGGCCGCGACGGCCGGAGCCGTTTCGATCGCGACGACCGGCTCGACAGCCGGAGCTGCGGCTTCGACCGTCGGCGCGGCCAGGGCGGCTTCACCGGTCTCGACAGCGGGAGCGCTCTCGGCTGCGG
>JGI26534J51046_1001768_pt1 | contig 16124 bp, 9 predicted proteins | sample ThiBiot_750_plan_2_FD_51046 | JGI IMG/M metagenome (IMG submission 51046) | reverse complement strand
TATAAGGATATTAAGAAAGAGAAGAATTTTGTAAAATTCGGTATCAGCCCCTTTGGTATCTGGAAACCGGGTTATCCGTCAGGAATCCAGGGATCTAGCCAGTATGATATGCTTTACGCAGATGCTAAATTATGGTTGAACAAAGGCTGGATAGACTATTTTGCTCCCCAGTTGTATTGGCCTATACAGCCAGCCAGACAAAGCTATACGGCTTTGTTAAAATGGTGGGAAAGTGAGAATACCATGGGACGCCACCTTTGGCCGGGCATCAATACAGTTGGCAGACGTGGTCCGGAATATGTTCAGGAAATTGTTAATCAAGTGGAGGCAGCACGTACACTATTGCCTGATAACCGGGAAGGGGTGATCCACTGGAGTCTGGCAGGGCTTATCAAAAATCCGGCTATGACACAAGCTTTGGTCGATGGGCCTTATCAGGTGAAAGCATTGGTGCCAACAAGTCCTTGGTTGAATGCAAATCCTTTGTTGAAACCGACTTTGTTGGTAACTCCACAGGGTGGTACTACTTTTGTGAAATGGCAGCACCAGCAAATTGATCAGGTTGCAAAATGGGTATTGTATCTCAACTACGGTGGCGTATGGCAATATGAGATTTTGGATCCAGGGGTTACAGGTAAGGAGATCCCAACGACATTGAACAACAAAAAACTGCAGTATGTTGCGGTAAAGGCTGTTGACCGTTTGAGCAACGAAGGTCCTTATGCCGCAGAGAAGATAAAATAACGAGCTGTTGTTTCATCAACGCGTAAAAAAGGGATATCTGAATTTTGGATATCCCTTTTTTGTATCATTATCTATCGGTAATGGTCAGGACGAACCTTCTGTTGGCGCGTGTACGTAAGCCCATGTGATTCATTCAGGTTTTGTTTTGAATTGTAATCTATCCAAAGTAAATTTATGGGTATGGAAGAAATCTATAAAACGGTAAGCGAATCTGTGATTCGGATGTCACAGCTGATGTTGCCCTCCAATGCTAATTTTGGCGGTAAAATTCACGGCGGTTATATTTTATCTTTGATGGATCAGATCGCTTTTGCGGTGGCATCTAAATTTTCTGCACATTATTGTGTGACGGCCTCCGTTGGCAAAGTTGATTTTTTGAAGCCTATTGAGGTGGGCGAATTGGTGACATTGATCGCTTCTGTGAATTATGTAGGTAACTCTTCTATGGAAGTCGGTATTCGGGTAGAAGCCATGAATATTCAGACGGGCGAAACCAAGCATTGTAATTCCTCTTATTTTACGATGGTGGCAAAAGATGAAACAGGCAAGCCCGCCCGGGTGCCAAGGTTAATATTGGAGACCGAAAAAGATGTATTTCGTTTCTACCGCTGTGTGGTGAAGATGGAAGTCGACAAAGAAAGAGACCGTGCTATTCATGATCTGGAGACAGATTCTGCGGAGCAGCAGGCCTATATCAAGCAGCATTTTGATGTGAAGATCAGTCTGAGCTCCTAGGCCTTCTTTCCTTTCTTACCATTCAAATGTCCCTAGATATTTACTGTCTGTGCATTCATCGCTTCCGTCTGTTTTGTAGAAAAATACATAGACATGATAGTTGCCGACGGTTTGCTGTCGGGACAGGATAGCTGTCTGTGTTTTATGCGTAAGAGGATTCATGCTTTCATTTGTGAAAGCGCACTCATCGGGATTGTATAGTAGCAAACGGCAATCACTTGAACTGATGTTATGTTGTGATACAGTATTTGCATCATATTCCCAGGTGAGTGTAAATGTTCCTGTCTCTTCATCTACCTGAAATGTATGTGTTGAAATGGGATTGGGGGTTATTCCTTTGCGTAAGCACGCTGTTATGTGTTGGATGCTGCATGCTATTGGTGGTTTTGTTGTGCTAATGTTTGTTTTCTGCTATCAAATTCGGTGAAAAGGCCTTGCTAAATGCTTTTATAAGATGTTTTGGTTTTTATTTTGCTGTGCTGTGCGTTTTTGTATCTGTTTTTATAGGGATTAATGGTTTTTTTGCTGTCAGATTGTGCGTTAATGTGTTTATTGTTATTTCTTTTTCAAATAATTATGCATAAGCTTGCAAAAATAGGAAGCTTTTCATACTATTGTGTAGTAATTGATATAAACTTAGGGTTGGAACCGCCCGTTATGGAAAATTATTAACAACTAACTAAAAACCATGAATAAAAAAATTCTCTTATTCTGTTCAGGGGTGATGCTGTCAACCAGTTTATGGGCACAGACCAAAACTGTAACGGGTAAAGTGACGAATGCTTCTGATGGTGGTACAATGCCTAATGTAACCGTGAGCATCAAAGGTAAATCTGTCAGTACACAGACCAAGCCTGATGGAAGTTTCACCATCAATGCGGAGCCAGGCGATATTTTGATTTTCAGAGCCGTGGGTTCTCAGGAAAGACAACAACTGGTTGGGACAAATGCAACGATCAATGTTACGCTTTCTGGCAGTGAGGAAGCGCTTGAAGAGGTGGTTGTGACGGCCATGGGAATTAAGAAGGAAAAAAAGGCGCTTGGCTATGCTGTTCAGGACATAAAATCGGATGAGTTGATGAAGAATAAGACGGCTAACGTGGTCAATTCATTGGCAGGGAAGATTGCAGGGGTTAATGTAACACAATCTTCTGGAGCAGCAGGTGCAGGTGCGCAGATTATCCTTCGCGGGGGTACTTCACTTGAGCGGGATAACCAGCCCTTGTTTGTTGTCGACGGTATTATCTACGATAATTCAACGCCCATTGGAGGAAATAGTGGGTTTGATGGAATGCAGGCTACGTCAACTTCCAATAGCAACCGTGTCATGGATATTAATCCAGAAGATATTGAAAATGTTTCCGTGTTAAAAGGCCCTGCGGCAGCGGCGTTATATGGATCACGTGCAGCGGCTGGAGCTGTTGTTATTACGACGAAACGTGGTAGTGAAGGGCGCGTTGAAATAGGCTTTTCGAATCGTTTTTCTGCAAATTGGGCTAATCGGTTACCAGAACAACAAGGTAAGTACAAGCGTGGCTACTATAATAGCGCGGGGACATTAGATACTTATACAACACAATCTTGGGGAGAGGCATTCAAGCCAGGAGACAAGGTGTATGATAACGTTGGAGACTTTTTCCGGACGGCTACCGTTTTTGATAACACAGTCAATGTTACTGGGGGAAACAAGAATGGATCTTTTTATTTGTCTGGATCACGTTTTGATCAACAGGGTATTATCCCAGAAACTGGTTATGGAAAAACGGCTTTTCGCTTTAATGGTGATCAAAAATTTGGAAAATTAAGTGTGGGAGCCAATGTGGCCTATACTTTAGCGAATACCGATAAGACTTTAACTTCGGCAGGGCTGTATGGTTCTGGGGGAGCCGGGGCAATTTCTTCAGTTTACGGTTGGTCAAGAAGTGATGATATGAAGAAATATCTAAACGATGATGGAACTAAGTATCGGATGTTCGAAGGCTTGCAGGAGCTTCAGGATGATGTTGAAAATCCTTATTGGACGATTAATAAAAATAAATTGACCGATAATACAGAACGGATTACGGGAAGTATTAATGCCAATATGAACATTTTTGATTGGTGGAATGTCTCTTATCGCGTCGGGATGGATAGTTATTTAACAAAAAACTCTACATTAATTGCTGAAAAAGGGGCTGTTAAACAGCTTTGGCAAAACGGTATGATGTCTGAGAATGATTTGAAATTCAACTATTGGTCTTCCAATTTAATGTCAAATTTCAATAAGAAAATAGGTGATTTTGATTTAGGGGCTATGATCGGTTATTTTGCTGAAGAGACCAAGGTGAATACAAATAGAAGGATGGGGTATGATTTTGTCGTTAATAACTTCTATAGTTTTGGAAATATTGATAAAGCAAATAAGCTTTTTGATGAAGTTACCTCCAAGAAGAGGTTATATGGCCTATATGGTGAATTACGGGCTTCCTATAAAAATTTCCTTTTCTTAAATGTAACCGGTCGAAATGATTGGACATCCACGCTTCCGGTTGCCAATCAATCTTATTTTTATCCATCTGTGGGAGGAAGTTTTGTTTTTACGGAGTTGTTGAAAGATAAAGGTCTAGACTGGCTGAGCTTTGGTAAGTTGCGTGCCTCGTGGGCACGTGTTGGTAAAGATGCTACACCATATGCTACAAATACCTATCTGTGGACACCTAGAGAATCCCTGGGCGGAATAATTGCAACAGGAAATAGCTGGACAAAAGGGAATCCAAATCTTAAACCAGAAACTACGGGATCTTTTGAAGTTGGGGCTGAACTACGTTTCTTAAACGGTCGATTGGGCTTAGATTACGCTTATTATACCAATAATTCGTATAATCAGATCCTTTCACCACGTTTAGGACAGTCTGTGGGCTATATATTCGTCTCGGTCAATGCTGGCGATATTTACAATAAAGGTATGGAGCTCTCCTTAACAGGTAAACCTATTAAAAGAGAAAATTTTGAATGGGATGTTACCTTAAATATGTCTCGAAATAAGGGAACAGTAGATAACCTGATTTCTGGCGTAGACATTCTTTATGTTACAGATGTGCAAGTTGGTAATGCTAAGGCTGCGTCATTCAATGGCGGAAGTTTTATGGGTATTTCTGGATCGAAATATGCACGCACTCCGGATGGTAGGTTGATTCTTGATGCCAATACGGGTATGCCAACGAGTGATAATTCAGCTACGTATAATATCGGAAATCGGGAGCCGAAATTAATTGGAGGTTTAAATAATAGTTTAACCTATAAAAATTTCAACCTCTCCTTCTTGTTGGACTATCGTATTGGCGGTGATATTTATAACGGAACCGATTATGCGATGACACTTAATGGATTGAGCATGCGTACATTGGAACGTGATGAATTGACATTGTCTGGTGTTGTGAATACTGGGACAGCTGCAGCTCCAGTTTATGAGGATAAAACATTTACATTCAACGCAAATGAATCTTATTTGGTGAGTGGAGCGCAAACAAGTGGTAAAAAGATTATTCAAGACTATTGGGGGATACATTATGTGAAAGAGAGTGCCAATTTTATGAAAAACACCAACTGGTTGAGATTGCGCACTGTTTCCGTCTCTTATGATTTCGGAAATTCTTTACTTAAAAAATCTAATGTTTCCAAAGTTATTAAAGGATTGACAGCCACGCTTACAGGTACGAATTTATGGCTTTTGACCAATTACAAAGGGCTTGATCCAGAAGCTAGCGCGGCAGGATCGGGAGTGACAGGTTCGAGTTCCGTTGGTATTGATTATAATGGAGTGCCAAGTACTGCAGGTGTAACTTTTGGTGTTAATTTAAAATTCTAAGCACATTATGAAAAAATCAAAATATTTATTGGCCTTGTTGATAGGGGTGGCGACTCTTTCTTCCTGTAGTAAGGGTTGGTTAGATATCAATGTGGATCCCAATACACCCTCTAGCACTGTGGCGTCAGTTGATAGTCGATTGGCATGGATTCAGCATTATTATTTATATGCCCAAGGTACTGCTGGTGCAAGAGCGGGTTTTGTGACGCAACAGTTGAGTTTTACGAGTAGCACTGCATCCAATAGTATGATCGCAGGATGGAATCCCATAGCTGGGATGTCGACAACGCCTTATCAATTCTTTTTTGTTGGAGCAGGCGCCAATTTCTCTGATTTAGAGGCGAAAGCCAAAGCAGAAAATGCCTATCACTATATTGGTGCAATGAAGGCTATTCGTGCCATGGGTTTTATGCTTATGACGGATTGGTACGGGGAAATGCCGTATACAGAGGCATTAGGTACCGCAATTACGCCTAAATTTGATGACGGAAAGACTATTTTTGAAGGTTGCTTAAAGGAAATTGATGAGGCTATTGCTTATCTCAAAATGGAGCAGCCTGCCACAGCTACAGCTTTGTCAGCGGGAGATAGCTGGAACGGTGGAGATGTTTCGAAATGGATAAAGATGTGTTATGGGGTAAAAGCGCGCTGGCTAAATAACTTATCGAAAAAATCAAGTTTGTATAAGCCCGACGATATTTTGGCTGCATTAAATAATGCGCCATTATCCATTAATGAAAGTACAATTGTAAATCATGTTGATGTGCAGGGAGATAATCTTGGTGATATTTTGTTTGCAGATCCAGTGAAGACTTCCATTGTTTATGATAATGTGGGGATGAATTCCAATATTCTGGTTACCAAATGGTATGAGAATTTGTTAACTAATTTTGATAACAAAAATGTCGAAGATCCGAGAGCAGATAAGTTGATTCCATGGGCAGAATATGGTATTCCGAAGAAAATGACGCGTTCTAAAGGAGTTGATATGCAGTCTGATATTCGTATGAAATCAGGTCCCATTGTCGCTTCTTATAATGCCAAAGATGTTGCTATTACAAGTAATAATCGTTCGGTGGCACCGCATAGTTGGTATATCAATTCAGCGAATACTGCCCGATGGGGTGATACAGTATATGTTTCGTTCAGAAGTACCTCGAATGCAAAGGCAGAGAAAACACCAGATATTTATAAATGGGACGATGGTGTAGTTGCTGCAAGTGGCACTTTTTATTCAAGGCCTGATGCACCGACTCATCTCTTGACGGCTGTTGAAATGAATTTTATTAAGGCAGAGGTGTTATTTAAAAAAGGTGATAAGGCTGGTGCTTTTGCCGCTTATAAAACCGCTATACAAGGGCACATCGATCTTATGAATCTTAAGTTGGCTACTTATGGTAACGTCAATCAAAGCAAATCTCCGATGGCTCAAAGTAAAATTGATGAATTTATCAAAAAAGGAATCGGAACTGCTGCGGATATTACACTGTCGAAAATTATGACGCAAAAGTTTATAGCGATGTCGTTTACGCAACAGAATTGGAATGACATGCGGCGGTACGATTTTAGTGCTAATGTATATCCAGGCTGGAGCGTTCCCTATGAGTACACGGTTACAGCGGCCGCAAAAACTAAAATACCCGATGGTAAGCAATTTAGACGTGTTAGGCAAGTGTCGCATGAGATCAACTATAATGCTCAAAGTCTAATGGCATCACATCCTAATGCTTTAAGTGATGATATATGGTCATTCCCGGTTTGGTGGGATACCAAAGAATAATTTTAAATTTGAAAGCCGCAACTGCGGCTTTCTTTATCTAGTTTGTTTTTTGTTATGAAATATTGTATTAATTTCCTTCTTCTTTTTATACCATTTGTGCTTTTTGCACAATCACCCAAAATTATTCAAAAACCGATTACCTGGGATAAGAACCGTATTCAACTTTCATTGGAGTACCTCAAAAATCGGCACGGTCTATCGCAGTCGACTCCGGTTATCCATCCCAAAATGGTGGTAGTGCATTGGACCGCGAATAACAGCGTGAAAGCGACCTTTAATACATTCAATCCTACGCGGCTTCCGGGGCGTCCGGAACTGACCAAGGCCAGTGCCTTGAATGTATCTTCGCAATTTGTCATCGATCGTGACGGTACGATTTATCAGTTTTTACCAGATTCTATTTTTGCGCGGCATACCATAGGTCTCAATTATTGTGCAATAGGGATAGAAAATATAGGTAGTCGTCAGAATCCACTGACTGATGCGCAACTAAAAGCCAATGAAGAGCTTATCCGTTACCTCAGTAAAAAATATCCCATCGAATTTGTTTTAGGTCACCATGAGTACCAACGTTTTAAGAAAACAAGCTGGTGGAAAGAAACTGATCCCAATTACATCACGGGTAAAGATGATCCGGGAGATAAATTTATGCATGAGCTAAGAAAGCATCTTGTCGATCTGAAATTGAACCCCCTACCTTAAATCATGCCTAATCGAAAAATTTCGTTCTGCAGGTAAATTGCGTTTTCCTACAGGAATAAGTAATAAGTGTGCAATTGGTGATCGTTTTGCAATATATTTTGCTGGTTTGCTGTATTTTGCTGTATTGTTAATAAAATGTTAATTGTATTTGATTTGTTACGTGAGCGTGTGCTCTGCACACTTACTTATTTTTCTTTTTAATCGCCTGATTTATTGTAATCAACTGTATTTCAATTTATTGTAATGTATTTTTGCTTTCAGTCTCAACTAATATATTGCGGTTTAATTCCTGTTACAGAACTAATTTGTAAGTGAATACTTACTTTCTTTTGCGTTTTTATGTTGCTTTAAGTTTTAAAAACGAAAAGTTCTACTTACTTTTATTCTGATTTTCAATTATTCGTGCATAAAACTGCAATTTGTGCATGATCTAAGAGTCTATTTATGATGAAAAATGCCTTATTAAAGCTATCCTTTTTAATTTCTGTTGTTGCTTGGGTTTCCTGTGGGAATTCGTTGAAGTCTACGCAAGCGAGCAAAACCGCAGTAAACAGCATGACCGGCAGGGTAACGAGCCAAGTTGTTGTTCCGGGCGCAGATCAACTTACGTTGTATTTACCACAACTAAAAGGTAAGAAAGTGGGAGTAATGGGAAATCAAACTTCCATTGTAGGGGCTGATAAAAAACATCTTGTCGATGTCTTGATCGATAATAAGGTTGATTTGAAGTTTGCCTTTGCGCCTGAACATGGTTTCCGCGGGAACGTTGAACGTGGTGAGAAGTTTGGGAATGATATTGATCAAAAGACTGGTTTGCCGCTGTTTACATTGTATGGAGGTAATAAGAAACAAGATTCTATCGTCAATTCAATTGATGTGATGATCTTCGATCTGCAGGACGTCGGGGCACGCTTTTATACATACATCACTTCTTTGCACCGTGTAATGGAATTATGTGCAAAGCATAATAAAAAATTAATTGTACTGGATCGTCCAAATCCAAATGGCGACCAGGTGGATGGACCTGTAAGGCATGATGATAAGTTTAAATCAGATGTTTCCTGGCATAAAATAGCCATGATCCATGGTTTAACAATCGGCGAACTGGCGCAGATGATCAATGGAGAGCGCTGGCTTGAGCATGGCCGCCAGGCCGATGTAACGATTGTACAGGTCAAAAATTGGAATCATAATAGCAGGTATGAGCTGCCGGTCATCCCATCGCCAAGTCTGCCAAATTATCTTTCTGTTCGGTTGTACCTTTCATTATGTCTTTTTGAAGGTACGGATATTTCGGTAGGTCGGGGTACGGATTGGCCGTTCCAGGTATTAGGTTATACAAATCCGGTCTATGGCTCTTTTACGTTTACACCGGGCGAACGTCACGGTATGTCCAAACATGTGGAGGGTAAAGGAACAGTCAATTATGGTGTTGATTTGCGCGGTCTGGATGCTGATCATCAAAAATTTACCTTAAAATATCTGTTGGACTTTTATCAAAAGACACCTGATAAATCCACTTTCTTCGCGCGGCCTGAATTTTTTGATAAGCTTGCGGGGACAGATCAATTACGTAAGCAAATCCTTGCCGGACAATCTGAAGCTCAGATTCGTGCTTCTTGGTCCGATGACCTGAAAGCCTATAAGCAAATGCGTAAAAAGTATCTGCTTTATACTGATTTCGAATAGCAATAACTAACAATATTAACTAGAATCATTTATTTTAAAACTCTATAATCAATGCGAAAATTTGTACTATTTTCTGTTGCTCTTGGATTGAGTTTTCCTTCTGAATCCTATTCTTTTGCAAAAAAAGAAGGTGCTTTGAATCGCGACAATTTAACAAGCGCCTTTCTGAGTTCTTCTGCAAAAAATGCGTTTCAAAATACGGTGCAAGGTACTGTAAAGGATGGAAAAGGTCCAGTCTCTGGGGTAAGTGTGTCTGTGATTGGCGGTACTGCGTCAACTAAGACTGACGCTCAGGGGCATTTTAAAATTACAGCTGCCGTGGGGAGCAAGTTGCGTTTTTCATTTGTAGGATACGTGACAAAGGAGGTTGCCGTTACTTCAGCTACGCTTGATGTAACGCTAGCTGACGATAATCAAGCGTTGGACGAAGTGGTCGTTGTCGGTTACGGTACGCAGAAAAAAGGTAACCTTACTGGTGCGGTTTCGTCGATCAATGTGAAGGAGAATCTACAGAGTCGTCCGATCGCCGATGTCGGCCGGGCAATTCAAGGGACGACGCCAGGATTTAGTGTTACTGTACCGAGTGGTGAGGTTGGATCTGATCCTACCATGCGTATTCGTGGTGCAATATCTTCCATTCAAGGGAATAGTAGTCCATTGATCTTGGTGGATAATGTGGAAATCCCGAGTATCCAATATGTAAATCCGGATGATGTTGAGTCGATCACCGTATTAAAAGATGCTGCCTCTTCGTCCATCTATGGTGCGAAAGCTGCTTTTGGTGTCGTATTGATTAAGACGAAAACAGGTGGAAGTGCGGAAAAGGTTACCGTAAATTATTCTAATAACTTCTCATTCCAAAATCCATATAAAAAGTTGGAAATGGGACGTGTTAATGCCTTGAAATATACCATTGACGCATTAGAAAGAGTTGGCGGAACCGAAACTGGTGCTTTCTATAAAGTAAATAGAGAAAGTTATGAACGCGCAGTGGAGTGGGATAAAAAATATGGATCTTCAATCGGGAAAGATGATCCAACGGTATATGGCAGAGACTGGTATGTAGATCCGGGGTCGCCGACGAAAAAGTACGGTGTTAGAACGTATGATCCATATGATTATATGGTGCGCGAGTGGGCTCCCACACAAACACATAACTTGTCTTTAAATGGTACCATTAAGAAGACACAATATACAGCTTCATTTGGTTCGTTAAACCAAAGCGGTATGTTAAAGGCCGGCGATTCGGATAAGTTTAAACGGTATAATGCTGCATTAAGACTAAATACCGAACTGAATAAATATGTGACTATTAGGGGTGGAGCGATGTTTGCACAACGGAACAAGATCTATCCTTATGCGACAAACTCAACAACGGCCGATCCATGGTTGTACATGTATCGCTGGAGTTCCCTTTATCCAATGGGCTATGACGAAAATAACAACCCAATAAGGAGTCCATGGAGTGAAAATGAGGCGGCAAACCAAGCTTCCATGCTTCGCAATTATATTAATTTAAGCGCTGGTGCTACAGTTAATATAATGAAGAATTGGAAAGTAGATGTAGACTATACATTTACCAATGAGGATTATAGCTGGCGTAAAAACGGGACGAGATATACAGCAGCCAATTCTTGGGTAGCAGCTAAACAACGGTTTGATGCACAAGGAAATCCAGTTTATGTCAATAAAGAAGGAGCTGTTGTCAATAAGGGAGATGCTGATGCAACTTTAGCTTATGATCTTTCCAATGATATGTATACAGCGAATGGTTCTGCGCAAGATCATATCTATATGCGTTCACAAAATGAACATAAGCATACTGTCAATGCATTTACAACGTATGAGCTCGACTTGAATGATGATCATAACTTTAAATTTATCCTTGGTTTAAATAGAGTAACAAACGATGGTTCTTACCATTGGACACAGCGTGCTGATTTATTGGATATCACAAATCCTCAGTTTGATTTGGCTGTGGGCCAAATTACGGGTAGCGGTGGTGAGTATTGGGAATCACAATTAGGGTATTTTGGCCGTGTGAACTATGCGTATAAGAATAAGTATCTATTTGAAGGTAATATCCGTTATGATGGTTCCTCCAAGTTTCCAACAGATTTGAAATGGCGATGGTTTCCATCCTTTTCAGCAGGCTGGGTAGTTTCAGAAGAAAAATTCATGGACTGGTCAAGGGCTACATTAAATCAGTTGAAGTTTAGAGGTTCATGGGGTGTTATCGGAAATCAAACGGTACCTTCTGATCTTTATGTTTCAAACATGGATGCGGGTCAGATTAATTACATCGTCAATGGCGCATTGTTGAATTCTGTGGGCACGCCAAAACTGAATTGGCCAAACGTTACGTGGGAAGATCTGGAAACCCTGGATTTCGGTGCGGATGCCAGATTCTTCAAGAATAAATTAGGTTTGACGTTTGACTGGTATCAGAAGAAGACCAAAAATATGTTTGCTCCTTTGGAAGGAACAACACTGACCTTGGGTTCTGCGGCGCCTTGGGGTAACTTCGGTACCTTGACGACCAAAGGCTTTGAATTGGCCATCGATTTTAATCACCGATTTGAGAATGGATTGGGTATTAATTTTAGGGCTAATTTGGATGACTCTAAATCTGTTTTTAGTGGCTATACGTCATTACGCACTACCGGTGTGAATTATAATGGTCGGGTATATGGTGATATTTGGGGGTATGAGACAGACCGTCTGTACCAATACAATGATTTTGTATTGGATGGAAATAACAATCCGCAGTTGGTAAAACCAAATGCAGATATGACCAAATATTATGGAAGTACAGATAACGTCTATCTCTTGAAAGAGGGGCCGAATGGTGAAAAGCCTGTCTATCAGCCACGATTCCAAAATTCAACTAATTTCTATTTTGGTCCTGGGGATGTTAAATTCAAAGATTTGAATGGTGACGGCGAGATCGATAATGGTGACGGTACGATCGATAATCCTGGCGATATGAAGATCATTGGTAATTCGACGCCTCGTTATCAGTATGGCTTTAGATTTGGTGCTGATTGGAAAGGCTTCGATGTTTCAGCATTTTTCCAAGGTGTGGGACAACGTAAAGTTTGGGGAGCAGGATTCTTGGCGATTCCAGGATTTAACACTTCAGATGGAGCAATGCCTGCAAGCTTTGTAAACGATTACTGGACGAAAGATAATCAAGGAGCATTCTATCCGGCTGCATTCAACAACGGCGGTAGTGCGAATGTCAATAATATGCAAGTTCAGTCCCGCTATCTGTTGGATATGTCGTATTTGAGAATTAAGAACCTAACTGTAGGGTATACAATTCCTCAGCATATCGTGCAACGAGCTAAGATAAATAACTTACGTGTTTATGTTTCGTTGGAGAATTTCTTCACTTGGGATAAGCTTCGTGGCTTACCGATTGATCCGGAAGAGGTGGAAGGCTTCTCGATTTTTAATGAAACGAATTACAACGGTGGACGTACAGGTGTTGGAACACCAACATTTAAGAGTGCCTCATTTGGTGTTCAGTTAAACTTTTAAACGAATTTGACAGATGAAATTAAATAGAATAAAAATTGGATCTATCATGCTTTCCGCTATGTTATTGGGGGTAGGCTGTAGTAAGGATGTGCTGGATAGGCCTGATCAAACTAAAGTAATCGATGAAAACTTTTGGAGAAATGAAGCTGATGTTCGTTTGTATGCAAATGATTTTTATTTAAATTATTTTGTTGGCTATAATACTTTTTATGGTACGGCCTATGCTCCCTTAGTGGGATATAACTATGCAGATGACTTTACTTCTGAAGGAACGCAAGGTGGCTTTGAGTCAGTTGTTCCGACGAGTAGAGGTGCGAGTACGGTGACACCTGATATGTTGACGACCTACTCAGGGCCGACCTGGAATTTTTACTGGGTTAGAAAGGCTAATGTGATGTTGACCAGGATTGAAACAAAGGCCAAGTCAAAATTGTCAGAGGCTGAGTATAAGCACTGGACTGCAGTAGCTCGTTTTTTTAGAGGCTACGAATATAGTAGGTTAGTTTCTGTGTTTGGTGATGTGCCTTATTTTGATGTTGAAGTTGATCCGATGGATCAGGCTACAATGTATAAGGAACGTACCAAGCGCGGGGAGGTCATGGATAAAGTCTATACAGATTTTGAGTATGTGCTTGATAATATGCGTGCTGATGACGGAAAAGGTTATGTAAATAAATATGCAGCAGCGGCACTTATTTCTAACCTCATGTTGTTTGAAGGTTCCTGGGAAAAATACCATGGCTTGGATCAAGATCGTGCGAAAAAGTATCTCGCGCTTGCGGTTAAAGCGTCCGAAGTTGTCATGAATAGTGGAAAGTGGTCTTTTGGAAGTGATTTTAAAAGCCTGTTTGCATCTGAAGATCTTTCAAGCAATCCAGAGGTAATTTTCTTCAGAACTTATAATGATGCCTTGAAAGTAACGCACGCCGTAGGTTCTTACAGTAATGGTACTGAAGGGCAGAAGGGCGTTAACTTGGATTTGTTGAAATCTTTTATCTGTAACGATGGAAAGGTTTGGCAAAACTCAGCGCTTACAAATGCTTCGGACTTTTCGATGAAATCTTTGGCGAGAACGAGAGACCCACGGTTTGAAGCTTCGTTGATGGATACCGTTAATACAGCTTCATCAACATTTGCTTACGGTCATAAATTTGCTGCTAGAGAAGCCTTGACGTATATTGGAAAAACTTATCCAGCAAAATGGAGTAGTAATACAAATACAAATGATGCTCCGATTGTGCGTCTTGGTGAGGTTGTGTTGAATTGGATTGAGGCAAGGCAGATTCTTGCGGAGTTTTTTGGTGGAGCAGCTGTTACCCAAGGTGATTTGGATAAATCAATCAATGCGGTACGGAATAGGCCGCTAGACGCAGATGCCATAGCTAAAGGGGTAAAGAAAACGGCACCTTTGACATTAAATTCCCTGCCGAACGATCCAAGCCGCGATGCGGATGTATCGCCGTTGATGTGGGAAATCAGACGTGAACGAAGAATGGAATTTGTATATGAGTATGCGCGATTGAATGATATCCGTCGCTGGAAAAAATTGGATTATATGAACTTTTCACGCAATGTCGATTATTCATTGGGTCCCTGGGTAAATATCAAAAAGGACCTTCCAAATCGTTTGACAAAAGCTTACGAAGGTGTTTTGAAAGTCCGTGACGCAGCAGGAAATACAATCACGTACAATGGTAAAAACGCCGATGCTATGGTGGGATATTACGTTGTTCCGAAATTTGCAAACAGGGTAAGTTTTACCGATCGGTCGTACTTGGCTCCTGTTGGACTGAATCAGATTCAACAATATGCAAATTTGGGCTATATCTTAACACAGACGCCAGGCTGGCAATAGATAGCATTGTATTAAAAGGCCTTTCTGAATTTCAGAAAGGCTTTTTAATACATAATGAATTTTGATTTACATGAAGATGCATAAAAATGCAATATCATTTCTGTTTTATGCATAAAAACGCTATTTTTAAGAAAACATTACGCATGAGGTTTCCAATTATCACCTTTTTTATTGCATTATCCTGCGTTTTTAACGTTGCGATAGCACAGCAGTCCTTCAAATTTGCCCACGTAACAGACACGCATGTCGGTGGTGCAACAGGTGAGGAGGATTTGCGACGTACTGTAAAGGACCTGAATACATTGAAAGATATTGATTTTGTTATAGTCTCCGGAGATATCACCGAGTTTGGTGCTGATCATGAGTTAAAGCTTGCGAAGCGAATCTTAGATAGTTTGCAGCTGCCTTGGTATGTGATTCCGGGAAATCACGATGGCAATTGGTCAGAAAATGGAGCCAACACGTTTCGCACCGTTTTTGGTGGCGAAACCTTTTTCTTTAAGCATAAAGGCTACGCATTCATTGGAACCAATTCAGGGCCCAATATGCGCATGAGTCCTGGTCAAATTCCTCGGGAAAACCTGGTTTGGATGGATTCCATTTTTGCAGCGAATCCGGATAAACAGCTACCATTGATCTATATTAATCATTATCCACAGGATTCATCGTTAAATAACTGGTTTGACGCACTGAAAAGAGTTAAAACGCGGAATGTCCAGTTGGCGCTTTGTGGGCATGGTCATGCCAATAAATTATACGATTGGGAAGGAATTCCGGGGGTGATGGGACGGTCTAATCTGCGTGCGAATAAAGCGGTTGGGGGTTATAATATCGTGACCATCGCCGATGGCAAAGCCAGTTATCAAGAGCGTAATCCCGGTGTAGGAATGCAGGAGAAACCTTGGGTTGTTGTTCCAATGTTCGACCATCATTATGAAAATGAAACGATAAGCTACCTGAGACCAAGTTATGCTGTGAACGCAAAATATGCGGACCAGGTTAAAGTTAATTGGACGTTTGAAGACGCCAGCGATATCGGGGCGGGACTAGCCGTTTACAAAAATAGCGTGATTACATCAAATACCGCGGGCGATATCTTTGCGCTTGACTTAAAAACTGGCAAAAAGCTATGGGCATACCGTACCGGCGGTAAAGTTTATTCTACGCCTGCTGTGTGGAAAGGGATTGTCGTGGCGGGATCATCGGATCATGCAATTTATGCGGTAGAT
>JGI26534J51046_1001747_pt1 | contig 16398 bp, 16 predicted proteins | sample ThiBiot_750_plan_2_FD_51046 | JGI IMG/M metagenome (IMG submission 51046) | reverse complement strand
CCGCCATTACACGTTTCACAACCCCGGCATTGGAGCGTACATAATTACCGGCATGTAACCCGGCAGCATTCAGTGTTCCCTCATACTGAAGAAACTCATCCATCAAACCACGGAATGCCTGATAATCAGAAATCGAGTAACCTCCTCCACATTCTATCATTTGCTGAGCTTCACGAAACTTTTTAAAATTCGGGCCAAATATCACAGGTAAATCGTAAACCGCAGCTTCTAATATGTTATGTATACCAACACCAAACCCTCCTCCTACGTATGCTACTTGTCCGTAGCTATATATAGACGAAAGAAGTCCGAAATTGTCAATAATCAAACAGTCATAGTCTGCCATCATTCCGGGCGTTGCCTTCGAATAGCGGATATGAGGACGTTGCAGGTTGCTTTCGATGTACTTCAAGTGAGCTTCATCAATCTCGTGCGGAGCTATTATCAATTTAAGGTCTGTAGTCATATTAAAGTATGGGATCAGTATATCCTCATCCTTTGGCCAGGTACTTCCGGCAACAAATATCTTCTCATTCTCAGACTTGGCTTTCTTCTCGAAAGCCTCGGCTATAGGAAGCTGCTTGGCTTGTTTTTGAATATCCAATACTCTATCGAAACGGGTATCGCCACAAACTTCAACATTTGTGATACCTATATTTGATAACAATTTCCGGGAGTTTTCATCCTGCACGCATATACATGTATATTTTTTCAGCAACTTGCGCATATCGCTTCCATACCAACGGAAAAATATCTGATTGGGACGAAAGATCGCTGAAACCATGTACACCGGAATATTCCTTTTATAAAGCTGATTTACAAAATTGTACCAGAATTCATATTTTATAAATATCGCCATCTTTGGCTGAACAATCTTCAAGAAACGCTTTACATTCCGTTTCTTATCAAAAGGCAAATAGCAAACCACATCTGCCAGCGGATAATCTTTCCTTACTTCGTAGCCCGAAGGAGAAAAAAATGTAAGCAATATCTTATATTCAGGATGTGTTCTTTTCAGCTCTTCCATAATCGGACGACCTTGTTCAAACTCGCCTAAAGAAGCTGCATGAAACCAAATATATTCAGCATTTGCATCTATGTTCTGCCTCAATATCCGATAAGTTTGCTTGTGCCCTACAATCATCTTTCTGGCTTTCTTGTGGAAAGGAGAAATAAGACGGACAATCAACGCATATAGATATATAGCAAAATTGTAAAAAAACAGCATCTTCTTGTTATTTAATATTTAAGATTGCCTTTTCAAGTCGGGCTATTGTTTCTTCTTTTCCAATAGTTGCCGTAATATCAAACATATGAGGGCCTTTCGACTCCCCTACAACAGCCAGACGGAATGCATTCATTATATTGCCGAGATGATAGCCTTTCGATTCAATCCAGCCTTTCACTATTTCTTCCTGATTGTGAGAAGAGAAGTCTTCAATTCCTTTCAGAACTTCTGCCAGCTCGCTCAATTGAGACGGCGACTCTTCTTTCCAACGTTTTTTCACAACCTTCTCATCATAAGCGGTTGGAGCCACAAAGAAGAAAGAAGCCTGATCCCACAATTCTTTTACGAAACTTACTCGTTCTTTTACCAGACCGACAACTGTTTCTATATATTGTAACGGGCATTCGATCCCTTTATCTTGCAATATAGGGTAAAAAATTGTGGCTATCTCGCTATTTGGTCTTAATTGGATATATTGGTGGTTGAACCATTTTCCTTTTTCGTAATCGAATTTGGCTCCGCTCTTACTACATTTCTCCAATGCAAAAAGTTGAATAAGTTCTTCCATCGACATTATTTCCTGATCATTACCCGGATTCCATCCCAGAAGAGCAAGGAAATTGATTACAGCTTCGGGCAAGTACCCACTTTCACGGTAGCCTGACGAAATCTCACCACTCTGCGGGTCTTTCCATTCTAATGGAAACACAGGAAAGCCTAGACGGTCGCCATCACGCTTACTCAATTTTCCATTTCCTTCGGGCTTCAGCAAAAGCGGAAGGTGTGCAAATTGCGGCATAGAATCTTCCCAGCCAAAAGCCTTATACAATAATACATGCAAAGGAGCTGAAGGCAACCATTCTTCGCCACGGATAACGTGTGTTATCTCCATCAAGTGATCGTCTACGATATTTGCCAAATGATATGTAGGCAAATGATCGGCCGATTTATAAAGAACTTTATCATCGAGTACCGATGAGTTATATTTTACTTCGCCACGAATAACGTCATTGACCAACACTTCTTGCCCTGCTTCAATCTTGAATCGGACTACGTACTGATTGCCGGCATCTATGAGTGACTGTACTTCTTCTTGAGAGAGGGTCAATGAGTTTCGCATCTCTCCCCGTGTAGAAGCATCGTACTGAAAGTTACTCACAGTTTCACGCTTAGCCGTCAGTTCTTCGGGAGTATCAAAAGCAATATAAGCTGCTCCTTTTTGGATAAGTATATCTACATATTTCTTATAAATCTCTTTTCTCTCCGATTGCCTATATGGAGCATGAGTACCTCCAATATGTGTACCTTCATCAAACTTTAAGCCCAACCATGTGAGAGCTTCGATGATATATTCTTCTGCACCCGGCACAAAACGTTGCGAATCGGTATCTTCTATACGAAGGATAAAATCGCCGTTATTTTTTTTTGCAAAGAGATAATTATATAATGCCGTACGTACCCCGCCAATGTGAAGTTTCTATACGAAGGATAAAATCGCCGTTATTTTTTTTTGCAAAGAGATAATTATATAATGCCGTACGTACCCCGCCAATGTGAAGTGGTCCGGTCGGGCTCGGTGCAAAACGCACCCTAACTTTTTGAGACATACTTTATTTTTTTAAAGAGGCTACAAAATTATACAAAATATTGCAATATAGTAAGAATAGTGGCAGAAGAAATAAAAACAATGCCAGAGATGAAAATAAAAAAGCCGGAAATCTAATTTCCGGCGCTATATATTCACTAAATTACGATTATCTTTTTTGAATACGTCCTCTGCCTGAAGTGTTTGTTTGAATATCTTTATAATTAAGATTTACAATATCCACATTAGCATTTCCCGAGCTGACAACCGAAAGACTTTCAACCGATCCTGTCAAGACAACATTAGAGCCTCCGCTTACCGCCACACTTACAGCCCTCGCACTCTTTATATCCAAAGAGGAAGTACTTCCACCGGAGGAGGCAATATTTAACGTTTCTGACCTCACTTCATCTATATTATAACGAGAGCCACCCGAAACAGCAATACTAGATTCTCTCGATTCAAGTTTCTTTATATCGAAACTAGAGCCACCTGATGCTGCTATAGATATTCCCCTATTATTTTTGAGTTCGTCGGTAGAAAACTTTGATCCTCCCGAAAGTGCTATAGATTCTATATTGTTTGCCGTAAGATATACTTTCACTCTCTTATTGCTTTTACCTTTTCTATCTACTTTCAAAATACCTTTTTCTACATATACATCTATGGGCTCGGGGCTATCTATTTGCGCAGTATGGCTTTTTCCATAAGAGAAATAAACCTCAATACCAGACCTGACCTCAATACCACTATAAGAACTCAGATTTATTTTTTCAACATGTGAGGTTTTAGACGATCCGCACGAGACAAACAATAAGATGATACTTAATATAGAGATACCGATAAATTTCATAATATTCATTTCTAGTTTAGTTTTATTTTATTTTTACATCTGCATAATTGCTCGATACGGTAATGGTAGCTGTTGGTCTTTTAGTTCCTATCTGCCCTTTTTTAATAACTGTAGTCGAGGTTTCGGTTTGCTCTGTGTATTTCACCGTATATTTTTTCGACACAGTCAAATCTCCTTGCACCAGTACAACATTAAATGAAGCTCCTACATTATCGGGAACACTTAATACCACATCAGAGTAATTACCTTTTACATTGATATTTGTATTTGGAGATATTGAATTAACCTTTACATCAGAATAGTTGCAAATTACATTCATTCTGGAGCGGAGATTATCAATCGATATGTCGGCATAATTAAACTTACCATCCATCTCTCCCAACGAGCCTATTTTAAAATCGCCCGAGGTAGAAGACAACTGAGCCGAAATAGCTTGCACATCATTCAATACAAAGTCACTATAAGCTCCCGACAAGTCTAATCTATTCGCCTTATCTATCTTTACTTTCGAATAAGAAGTCGACAAAACGGCATCCTGCAATTTGCTTATCGTTACTTTTCCATACTTATCCTTAATGGTTGGTCTGGCTCCCGAAAAGCTTTCTGCATCGAAGGTGCTATAAGACAAATTGGCTGAAAAAGGTGCATTAAACTCATTCATTTTTAATCTGCCATATTTTAGATCTACATTAAGTTTAACATTGCGTGGAATACTTATCACTAAGTCGATTTGATTTACACTGGAACCAAGACTAGCTATAGCCAACACTCCTTTATCCTCTGAAATTCTAACAGGATTTCTCTGATTAAGTTTGTTAAAATATTGAATTTCCAACTCTACATTCTTCGATCGGGATTCCCTTACAAATATATTCCCATATTTATGAGAGATATCGATTTCTGAAATATTGGAGTACGTTTTAGTCTCAACTCGATCTGGAGTTTTTCCTTTCTGATTATTTGAAAAGACTTTCAAGTTATCATTATTGGATCTGGACTTCAGATTTTTACCCAATTCCGACAATCTTTCTTTATTCACTTTCAAGTTTCTCTCCAATTCCTTGAGGTTTTTGACTCCGGATTTTTCAAAATCTTCCTTCCATGCCAACCACTGGGCAGTATCAAAATTGAAGTCAAACTTATAATCAAAATTAAGGGCATCGAAGTCCAAATCCATATCCGGAATCTCTATGTTCGGAATTTCTATATTAAATCTTCCTTTACCATTAATAGAGTCTTGAGGCAGATCACCCTTTATCTTTTCCGATGCTCCTAATTGAATTAGAGCAAGGCTGCACAAACCGATAAACAATATATACTTTTTCATCCCTTAATTATATTAGCATTTGGTATATTTTCCTAATTTTTGATCTATATTCTCGAGTACATGGATATTCGTTCTATAATGTTTCACCAAAAAATGAATAGCCATCTCCTTATCTTCATTTTTAGAGATTTCGTTGATAAAATTATTATTACCATCTATTATTTTCTGTATATCCTTGGTCAGTCGCGCCTGATTTTCGGTATCTGTATATGCGAGTTTACACATTATATCAGCAATCTTTGCTTCCATTTTCTGATTATAATAATCATTTGTTGTTTTAAATTCATCTGTTGCTCCAATGACCTCCGGTGCAGGAATATTGCCTCCAGTATTGTCTGGTGTAGAGAATCTAACAACAACGGCTATTAGTATGGCAATGGATGCCGCCACAGATATGGCACTTATAAACCGTACCCGTTTCACTCGTTTTTCGTTCTTCAAGCTTTCTTCATTCTTACTTTTCAATAGCGCTTCGAATCGCTCCATGTGTCCGAATGATGGTTCCTGATCGTCAAACAAATCTCTGTTTCTGTCTATTTTTTTTCTTATGTCATTCATACCTTCCCTCCTTTTTTAGACGAGTTCCAATAATTTTTGTTTTGCCCTCATATATTGTATACGCACCGTTCCGGGTGCTATATTCAGAATCTCACTAATCTCTTCGTGATCATACCCCTCTATAAGGTAAAGATTTACAATCAACCGGCTCGACTCCGGCAGCTTCGTTATTGCAGTTTTCACCTGCTCTACACGATCCAATATCTGCTCCCACTCTTCGCTATCATCCGAGTCTACTATATCATAGTTGATATTCTCGTTGAAATCGACAGTTTCCAAGTTTCTTTTCCTCAGCTTGTCAATAGATGTATTAATGCCTATCCTTACAAGCCATGCCTCGAAAGGAACTGAATTTTTATAGTTGTCCAAACTCGAGAACGCTTTCAGAAAGCTCTCTTGCATTGCATCCTCTGCCTCGAGACTATCATACAGAACCCTATAGCATGCATTATAAACTCTCTTATAAAAAGTAGAGTAAATCTGCATCTGAGCCAAATGTTGACCCTTTCTACACTGATCTATAATATTAGAATCGAAGCTTATCATTTAATGTTTTAGGTTACCCTTCTAATAACATCTACGGATCGAAAATAGAAGTGTTACAAAAAAAAGAATTATTTTTCAAGAAAATGATAAATTTAAGAATTAAGCATTCAATAATAATTCAAATACCTCCGTACTTTTATTTTTTTTCATAATTAAAAAGGAATTGTTGCAGCATTGCTCTTATTCATTTTTTTAAACCACAGAGTAAAAAGAGTTACACAGAGTTTTTTCGCAATAAAAAAAGCATCTCTCTATTTTTTACCAGTTACTTAATTAGAAAAGAGATAAATAAATTTCAGATAAAAACAGACTGCTTGTAACGCCCACCTGCTTACCTTTAATCATTACTCTCCAATAGAAGCTTTAAGGTTTAGATAGTTGTAGGTCGGAAATCCATAAAAAATAATTAGCTTTGTGAGACTAATATTATAAAATAAAGAACGAATGAAGTCTCTAAGCTTATTTCTTTTGCTTGCAATAGGAGCTCTCACATTACCTGCACAGAATACAGTTAAAATGAGTGCAGTGAAAGGAAATGATTATGGTGTGGCGTACTCATTACCGAAAACCTCTGTTATAGTCACCGTAAACTATACAAAGACCACGAAAAAAGCCGGTGAATTCTATCAATATGCCGAGCGATACCTGAGCATAACCAATCCCATAACCGAAAATAGCGTAACCTATACTATCGACAATATAGATGCTACAACAAAAGGAATAGTAGATAAAGACAAGTCTTATCTGGTAGAATTTCGATCGAATACAACTGCACCTTTTGTCACACTGACAAAGGATGGCGTGATATGTGCGATCAACGACGACTACACTTTCCCCAAAGAAGAAGCAATACAAGCTCCGGCTAAAGTGAGTGAAACGACATTAAACCCACGCAGCTTCCTGTCCGAAGAGATTCTACGTGCAGGTTCTACAGCAAAACAAGCCGAACTGATCGCAAAACAAATCTACCGATTGCGTGAAAGCCGCACAAATATAATTACAGGCGAAGCAGACAATATGCCTCCTGATGGCAATGCTTACAAACTGGTAATGACTCAACTTGATGAACAAGAAAAGGCACTCACCGCGATGTTTGCAGGAACCGAATCAAAAGAAACAGGCACAAAAGAATTTACGATAATCCCCGATACGAAAAACATAGAGAATCGAATCATTTTCAGGTTTTCATCTAAGCTGGGAGTCGTGGATGCCAACGATTTGGCAGGAGCACCTGTATATTTGTCTCTCAAAAACAAAGACCCGAGAGAAGAACAAATACTGACACCTAAAGAACAAAAAGAATTGGAGAAAAAATTCTCTGCCGGAATCATATACAATATCCCTAACAAGGCTAGCTTGCAAATAACATACAACAGCAAGGATTATGTAAAAAAAGAATGCGACATCGTTCAATATGGAATTCAGGATGTGCTGACACCGAAAATGTTTGATAACAATAAATTATCAATAAAAGTGATTTTCTATCCTGAGCTGGGAGCTGTAAAACAAATTATCCAGTAATATGGCTTGGGAGATTGAACGTAAGTTTCTGGTTAAAGGAAACTACAAAGAATATGCCTATGCGCATGAAGAAATCGTGCAAGGATATCTTTCTTCGGTGAAGGAGCGCACGGTAAGGGTGCGGATAAAAGGAGAAAAAGCATACATCACAATCAAAGGGATAAGCAACGAATCAGGCATTTCCCGCTTTGAGTGGGAAAAAGAAATTTCGATAAATGATGCCCGGGAATTACTAAAATTGTGCGAACCGGGAATTATAGATAAAATCCGGTATTATATAAAGAGCGACAAGCATACCTTCGAAGTAGACAAATTCAACGGTGAAAACCAAGGTCTTGTTATGGCCGAGATTGAGCTCTCTTCAGAAAACGAACAGTTTGAAAAGCCCGACTGGCTCGGAGAAGAAGTGACAGGCGATCTCCGCTATTATAATTCTTCTCTGACAAAACTTCCTTATTCTAAATGGTAGTTGTAAACTTTTCTTCTTAAATTCGGATTATATTTAGTAACAGGAGGAGAAAATATGATAGATACAGAAGTAAAAGTTCACGATAATTTCGCCTTAGAATTCAAAATTGGTTTTATAACAGACCAACATCAAAAGGATATAAATGAGTTCAGGATCAATACGTGGATATTCCTCCCTAACAGCCTCGACATAAATCGGTCTACATATAAGAAAGATGACTTTTACAGAGATGTGAAAAATAACCTTCGCCTGATTACCCCCGTTTATTCTCTCGAAGAAATACTAAAAGCAGGACGTGGCCCTCTTCCCCGCTTACAGAAAGCATTGGATGATCTGGCTGTAGACCCAAACAATGAAGATCTTACAGAAAGTTTTTCTTACCAAATAAAAATGTTCGTCTGCATCGTAAAGAGTGCATTAAGGCGGCATGTACAGATTATCGGAAGTACAGCAACAGACGAAAAAATAGTTTCTCATGTAGAGGCTTATATTGCCAACGTGAAAGAAATAGCATTACAATACAGAGAAAAGTGGGAAGAACTTTCTAATCCCGAGATGACAAAGCAACAGCGGGAGTTGTTTCTATTCGGAGATGACTTTCTGGGTAATATCATAGAGCAATATGCCTTTCAGATTATGAAAATACTAAAAGGCAAACCGATATTCGAAACAATCAAAGAAAAGCTATACACCTTAATTGAAAGGGAAAAAGCCCATAAAAAGAAAAGAGGGTTTATGCTACTTGAGAAAGGACAAGAAAAACACAATAGTTTGGTAATCACGCAACGGAATATTCTGAAAAAATTCGTTGAAAGTGACTTATTCTTACAGATTATCAGAAAAAAAGACGGACTTTTTGCCCAACAGCTATACTACAGTGTTGCAGCCGGAATCGCTATGATATTTGCTACGATGGTATCTTTCTTCGCCACACTGCGTTTTGGAAATTTCACTACCGACCTTTTCGTAATCCTTGTCTTTAGTTATATGTTCAAAGACAGGATCAAAGATATGATGCGCTACTATTTTTCGTCTAAGCTGGGTAAAAAATACTTTGATTCTAAACTAAAGCTGAGTATACGTAAGCAAGAGATTGGCTGGATAAAGGAGGCATTCGATTTTATAGAAGAAAATAAGTTGCCGGATGAAGTACGAAATATCAGGGCAAGAACGCCTCTGGTAGAAGCTGAGAACCAGGTGTATGATGAAAAAATAATCTTATACCGAAAATGGGTAAACCTATCGAAGGATGAGATAGAAAAATACAAAGAATACCGTCTATCGGGAATTAATGATATTACGCGTTTCCACTTGATAAATTTCACTCATAAAATGGATAATCCACTTATCCCACTCTACTTATCAGATGCAGAGAAAGGATATGAAACGATAGAAGGGAATAAGGTATATTCATTGTACTTTATTATACAATGTAAATCCGACGAGGATGAATATTATAAAAAATACAGGGTATTATTTGACCGCAATGGAATAAATGATGTAAGCGAACTCAATTGATCCTTCACTTTATCTTACCACTTGTATAAAGCACCAAAGCGTCATTCAAAAGCTCTTTTATTACCTCAAGAGGTAAATCTTGATTTGGATCAACTCTGAATGTTTTCATCCGAGATCTGCTACCCGCTTCCAGTTGGGGATGGTTCAGGTATTTTCCTTCAACGAAGAGGATATATGGTTCATCTGTCTTTTTGTCAACCCAAAGATAACACAGAATTTTCGTCTTATAACAGAAGCAAGGCATTCCCCACTTCTGTGTTGCAGAAATACACTCGTCTTGGATTAGTATGATACTTCGCAATGCCAGCAAGCAGCTTTTTAAATAAAGTTGACTGATAGGTTTTTACGTCTGTCTTTTTTCTTTTTCTGAATATAGGCATATACCGCAACACTTGAGACCGCAGCAACTAGAGTTATGGCTAATACTTTCTTTGTCATATTATTACATTTTATTTAAGGACTAGTTAAAGCATAGTAAAGTTAGCAACAAAAAATCTGAAATCAATATTTTTTAGAAGCAACTTTTAGAATAGTTAATCAAAATCAGGTATAAGAAAACAGCCGGTATAGCCAATATTGTGCTATCGAATCGATCGAGGATACCGCCATGTCCGGGTATCATTCCACCCGAATCCTTTATACCTAAGGTGCGTTTAATAAGCGATTCGAAAAGGTCGCCCCATGTTCCGAATATTATTGTTATAGCTGCAAATCCTATCCAGCCCAAAGTAGACAGATTTTGATAATAATGAGCAAAAATGAATGAAGAGCCGATAGAAACTACAGCTCCTCCGATAAAACCTTCCCACGATTTTTTAGGAGATATACGTTCAAATAAACGATGTTTACCAAAAGCCATCCCTGTTAGATAAGCAAATGAATCATTTACCCAAATAAACACCAATAAAGCTAATACATATACATAGTGATAGCTTCCCGGAGTGTAGGCAAAAACCAAATAATTAGTGAGTGCAAAAGGCACGGCTATATAAAATTGCCCCAACAAAGAATATGCTATAGAGCGTATAGGGTCGGGACGCTTAAGATACAATTCACCAACAAATAAAACTAATATGTAGATACAATAAGGTACAAAAGTTACAACAGAAGCATCGACTGTATAATAATAAAAACTACCGATAAAAAGGGAAAAACCTCCAAGCACATTCCATACCCGAGTAAGGGGAACTTTTGCTCCTTTTTCGATCAATCCATAAAACTCATATAACGACAATACAGTTATGAGAGAGAATATAATACAAAAAGTATATTCATTTATAAGGATACCACCTAGTAACAGCCCTACAAATACGGCTCCGGCAATAATACGAACGGCAATGTTAGGTAATCTCAAAATAATAAAGTTTTATTAGTTTGAGGCAAAAGTAGTAAAAATAAGAATATCATGTTTCCCTATTACTGAGGATATTCAGCTAATTCGTCATTCTCAGGTAAATAAATCAGTAATGGTCGGCTTATTATTGCAAATACACTCGCAATAACAAGTGTTGTCCATTTTGCATGCATCGTGTCAGTTTTTGTAGTTGTGTAAGTTATGCCCTTAAGGCCTAAATATAAAAAAAAGGATGTTGTTAAATCCAACATCCTTTTTTTGACTAAAGTATATTTTTAAATTGATATACTTGTAAACATTTATAAATTAAGACAATGAATTATTCAGACTGATCCTCTTCCGAAATAATTCCGGGGACATCTTCGTTCTTCTTTATCTCTATTTCTATATTATCAGGCAACTCTTCGGCTTCTTTGTATAATTCTTCCGAACGAGAAACCCATTGACGTTCACCAAATACTTTCTTCAGATCATCAGCAAAAATAACTTCTTCTGTAATCAATAAGTTTGCTAATTTTCCATGTCCGTCAGCATGTTGAAGGAGCAGTTTCTTCGCACGCTCGTATTGCTCACTGATCATATTCCTAACTTCTGTATCTATCAACAGAGCAGTTTCTTCACTATATGGTTTTGTAAAGCCGTAAGCCTCACCCGACGAGTCATAATAACTTAAATTAGGCATCTTTTCGCTCATACCAAGATATGAAATCATCGCATAAGCCTGCTTCGTTACACGCTCCAAGTCGTTAGCAGCACCCGACGATATATGACCAATAAACACCTCTTCGGCAGCACGACCTCCAAGCAAAGCACACATTTCGTCCAACATTTGCTCTTTGGTAGTAATTTGTCTTTCCTCCGGCAGATACCATGCAGCACCCAAGGCTTTGCCTCGAGGAACAATAGTAACCTTTACCAATGGATTTGCATATTGCAAGAACCAGCTTAGCGTGGCATGTCCGGCCTCATGGATTGCGATTGTCTTACGTTCATCTAAGGTTGTTACCTTATTCTTTTTCTCCAACCCACCAATAATACGGTCTACAGCATTCGTGAAATCTTCCTTCTGCACAACCTTCTTCCCTTTACGGGCAGCAATCAGTGCAGCTTCGTTACAAACGTTAGCTATATCAGCACCGGAAAATCCCGGAGTCTGTCTTGACAAGAATTCTACATCAACCGTGTCGTCAATCTTAACAGGGCGAAGATGTACTTTAAATATTTCCTTACGATCGTTCAAATCGGGTAAGTCAACTGTTATCTGACGGTCGAAACGTCCGGCACGCAGTAAGGCTTTATCCAGAATGTCAGCACGGTTTGTTGCTGCAAGAATAATAACGCCGCTGTTTGTACCAAAACCATCCATTTCAGTCAACAACTGATTCAATGTATTCTCACGCTCATCATTCGAACCCATATTCAGGTTACGACCACGAGCACGTCCAATCGCATCTATTTCATCGATAAATATAATACAAGGTGATTTTTCTTTTGCCTGCTTAAATAAGTCTCTTACACGAGAAGCTCCAACTCCGACAAACATTTCCACAAAATCAGAACCTGACAATGAGAAGAACGGAACATCTGCCTCGCCGGCAACAGCTTTTGCAAGCAATGTTTTACCTGTTCCGGGAGGGCCAACAAGTAACGCTCCTTTTGGTATTTTACCACCAATTTCGGTATAGCGGGAAGGATTTTTTAGGAATTCAACGATTTCCTCTATTTCTTCTTTAGCTTCAGACAATCCGGCAACATCTTTGAACGTAACACGAAGGTCTGAACCTTTATCATATAATTGAGCTTTCGATTTTCCAACACTGAATACGCCTCCGCCTCCGCCGGAACCACCGCCCGACATACGACGCATCATATAGATAAACAAACCGAAGATAAGAATCACAGGCAAAAACCCGACAAGGATTTCTAAAGGGTTGGTACTATCTTCGTAGCTGACATCAATATCATATTTATATTCGGCTCTCACTGTTTCATAGAAGTCTGCAAACTTGTCTGCCGAAGGAATACGCACAATAATAGCCGGATTAGTACCTGCCCTATCGGCTTCGCCTTTAAACACGCTCTTTACAGAGTCAGGTCTTACAAAAGCTTTTAAGGTACTGTTCTTCCTGTCTACTATTATTTTGTTGACACTATTATTTTTTACATACCCCTGAAAGTCAGACCAGGGAACTTCTTTCGTTACGGTGTTATCCGAAAAGAAATACATACCTATAATGGCAGCAAATACAATGAGGTATACCCAATAGAGATTGAATGGAATTTTAGGTCCTTTCAGATTTGGTTTTTTGGGGCTATTCTCTCCTTTATTATAATTATCCATATTTTTTCCTCACAATGTGTGATTTAGTTTGTTTTCAAAACTATAACAAGCGTAAATAAGATTTGTTTAAATATGCTTTATCTCAATCAATATCAGGGATTGATTCTAGTTTTGCATCCGCCCACAAATGTTCGATATTATAAAACTCACGCAATTCGGGCACAAATACATGAACAATAACCGTACCATAATCTATACCAACCCAACGGCTTTCACGTAATCCGTCGATCAGTAAAGGGCGTTCTTTTTTCTTTTTCTTGAGGTAATCAACAATTTCTTCTGATATAGCAGATACTTGTATAGGAGTGTTTCCTTCGCAAATCACAAAATATTGACAAATAGTACCCGGTAATTCTGTCATATCGACAATGACGATATTTTTAGCTTTCTTCTCTTGGCATGCAGCCACAATATTGTTTACTAAGCTTTTTCCTTCTTTCATTCGTTAATTTATAAAGTCTCTTTTTTTGTTTTAGCCTACAAATATAAAGTGATTTTTTTAACTTACCACTCATATCTTATAGAAGTACAAATAATTAATTGTGTAAAGATAACTAAGTTCTTAAATTTCTTTCGGGTTTAGAAACCTTAATACCTACTTTAATAAGGATTTTTATCTTTTATTTACATAGAAATAGCTTTTATATGAGAAACAGAATATAAATACCTGTCAGTTTTGTCATTTTTTGAGACACAAGAAGGAATCAGATATCCTATTATAAGTGAAAATATAAATTTCATTCTAACTTTGTACTTATGAAGAATTATGATCTAATCACCATTATAGGGCCAACGGCATCAGGCAAAACAGCATTTGCCTGCCATCTGGCACATGCGCTCCACACTGAGATCATAAGCGGAGACTCGCGGCAGGTATATCGCTCGATGGATATTGGAACAGGAAAAGATCTATCAGATTATGTAATAAACGGAAAAAATATACCTTATCATCTGATTGATATTCGTGAAGCCGGCGATAAATATAATATCTTCGAGTATCAGCACGATTTTTATAATGTATATACAGACATAAAAAATAGGGATAAACTCCCTATCCTATGTGGAGGATCGGGGCTCTATGTAGAATCGGTACTTAGAGGATATTCATTGGTAAACGTTCCCGAAAACAAGGAACTCAGGTCAAAATATGCAGACTATAGTTTACAGGCACTCACAGAAATACTAGAGAGCTATAAAACGTTACATAACAAAACTGATGTCGATACAGCTCAAAGGGCAATAAGAGCAATAGAAATAGAAGAGTACAAAAAGGCTCACCCGTTGGAGCAGAATGAATTTCCTCCCCTCAATAGTTTAGTAATTGGAGTAGATATCGACCGTGAATTACGTCGAAAAAAAATATCAAAACGTCTTAAAGCCCGGCTTGAGGATGGAATGATAGAAGAAATAAAAGATATTCTCTCTCAAGGAGTAAAACCTGACGACCTAATTTATTACGGATTGGAATATAAATATGTTACTCTATATGTCCTCGGGCAGTTGAGCTACGAAGATATGTATTCGCAATTGGAAATTGCCATCCACCAGTTTGCAAAAAGACAAATGACATGGTTTAGAGGAATGGAGAAAAGAGGAATACATATCCATTGGATAAACGCAGAATTACCGATGAAAGAAAAGATAGATAAAACGAAGTTGTTAATTAACATGAACGAATAGTCTTTTTTGTTAATATTAATTTAAAGCTAAGTACTAATTCCCTTTGTTAATGTATTTTTGAAATGATTATTTTTCAATGCCCGATGAGAATAGAAATTTTAACTGCAAGTTTATTTTTAATATACTTCAACAACCTTTTTAGCATGAGTTTCTCTCGCTTCTCTAAGTGAGTATAAATGTTATTATCTAAACAATGCAGTTCAAGTTTCAAAACAAAACATCTAAATATCACAAAATCATAAAAGCAACTTAAAAACCTCAATCAACAATGAAAAAAAAGAAAATAGGAATTCTATTCCTAGCATTAATTGGCTTTCTGGGGACTATTCAATCTCAGAATTATGAGCCGGTCGACTATGTTAGTCCTTTAGTCGGCACCCAATCGAAGTATTCGTTATCTACGGGTAACACCTATCCGGCTATCGCGATGCCTTGGGGAATGAATTTCTGGATGCCTCAGACAGGCAAGATGGGCGACGGCTGGGCATATACCTACGATGCCGACAAAATTCGCGGCTTCAAACAAACACACCAGCCAAGTCCATGGATCAACGATTATGGTCAATTTTCTATCATGCCGGTAACAGGCAAACCTGTATTTGATCAGGAAAGACGTGCCAGTTGGTTTTCACACAAGGCGGAGATAGCTAAACCGTACTATTATTCGGTTTATCTTGCCGATCACGATGTAGTTACCGAAATGGCTCCTACATCTCGTGCGGTTATGTTTCGTTTTACATTCCCCGAAGAGCAAAACTCATACGTTGTAGTTGATGCTTTCGACCGTGGGTCTTACGTAAAAATTATTCCTGCCGAAAACAAGATTATAGGTTACACAACACGTAACAGTGGTGGTGTACCTGAAAACTTCAAAAATTACTTTGTAATCGTTTTCGACAAACCATTTACATATACAGCTTCTGTTGCCGGAGGGGTTCTTTCTACCAAAAGCCTGGAAGTTAAAGACAGCCACGCAGGTGGTATTATCGGTTTCTCTACCAAGAGAGGAGAAAAAGTACATGCCCGCATTGCTTCTTCATTCATCAGCCCTGAACAAGCAGAACAAAATCTGAAAGAATTGGACGGAAAATCATTCGACCAGGTAACTGCGCAAGGACGTGCAGAATGGGACAAAACATTGGGACGTATCCAGGTAGAAGACAATAACATCGATAATCTTCGTACATTCTATTCTTGTTTATACCGCTCAGTATTATTTCCACGTTCTTTCTATGAGATAAATGCAAAGAACGAGGTGGTGCACTACAGCCCTTACAACGGAGAAGTTCTTCCGGGCTATATGTTTACAGACACAGGCTTCTGGGATACCTTCCGTTGCTTGTTCCCATTCCTAAACTTGATGTATCCGGAAATGAACACCAAAATGCAAGAAGGATTAGTGAACACCTACAAAGAAA
>JGI26534J51046_1001697_pt1 | contig 16977 bp, 14 predicted proteins | sample ThiBiot_750_plan_2_FD_51046 | JGI IMG/M metagenome (IMG submission 51046) | reverse complement strand
CCGAGCGCGTAGCGCGAAACGTAGCCGAGTTCCGGGCTGGCGAGCACCCGCTCGCCGTCGGCGGCCTCTGGCCAGTAGGGCAGGCGGACGGAAACGACGGACAGCGTATCGGGGACGAGTGCCCGGGGCGCGGCACGCAGCGCCGCGTGTTTGGCCATATAATCCATTTCGCCGTGCCGGCCCAGTTCCAGCCAGCGCAGGAGGCGCGGCGTGGCGGCCGAAACGTCGGCGCCGGAAATGCCGATCTCGGCAAAGCCGAGTTCGCGCCCCCAGATCTTGATGTCGCGAGCGAGCGCGGCAAAATCCATTCCGCCGCGCGTCGCGGCGTCCGTGTTCGCATCCGTTGCGGAGTGTTTCCCTTGCATAGCCCGAATTCTAGCCCCGTTCATCCCCTGCCGGTGCCGTCCGCGCATGCGTTCACGCTCGATCTGCCGGACGAAGAAGCGACCGCGACGCTCGGGCGGGAACTGGCGCCCTTGCTCAAACCGGGCATGGTTGTCTGGCTCGACGGCGAGCTTGGCGCGGGCAAGACGACGCTGACGCGCGCGCTGCTTCGCGCCTTGGGGCACAAGGGGCCGGTGAAGAGTCCGACCTATACGCTGGTTGAAGTTTACGTTGTTTCGAGCATATACTGGTATCACTTTGATTTTTATCGTTTCAATCATCCGGAAGAGTTTGAAGATGCTGGGCTGGGCGAGTATTTCCGCGACGATGCCGTGTGTCTGGTCGAGTGGCCTGAAAAGGCCGCCGGCCATGTCCCGCCGCCGGACGTCGCCCTCGTTTTCCGCTTTGCCGGTGACGGCCGCCAACTCGAGCTGGTTGCTGCCAGCGAGAAGGGAAGGGCATGTCTGAACACACTGCAAAGCCGCTGGCCGCCCGCCGGGAACTGATCCGCTGCGCCGGCGCGGCGCTGCTCCTTTCGGTCACGCCGCTGGCGCGCGCCGCGCGCGCGCAGGCTTCGCCGAGCATTCTCGCCGTCCGGGTCTGGCCGGCACCCGACTACACCCGGGTCGCGATCGAATACGACGTGCCGCTCAAGTATTCCCACTTCACGGTGAAGAATCCCGAGCGGCTGGTGGTCGACCTCGAAGGCATCGAGTTCAACAACGTGCTTGAAGGGCTGGCCAACAAGGTCGCGGCGGACGATCCGAACATCAAGCTGCTGCGCGCCGGGCGTTTCAAGCCCGGTGTCGTGCGCCTCGTCATGGAGCTCAAGAACGAGGTGCGGCCGCAGGTTTTCGTTCTGCCGCCGGTCGGCGAGTACGGCCATCGACTGGTGCTCGACGTGTATCCGCTCGAACCGCCGGATCCGCTGCTTTCCCTGCTCGACAAGAAGGAACTGGAGCCGCTGGCGACGGAGAACCGTTCGGACGGTAAGGCGGGCGGCAAGACGGAATCCCGGAGCGAGACCGTCGCCGAGGTGCGTGCCGAGCCGAAGCGTCCGGGCAAGCCGGTGGTTGATCGCCTGGTTACGATCACGCTCGATCCCGGGCATGGCGGTGAAGATCCGGGCGCCGTCGGACGCGGCGGCAGTTACGAGAAGAACGTGACGCTGGCCGTCGCCAAGCGGCTGAAGGCGCGCATCGATGCGGAGCCCAATATGCGCGCCGTGCTCACGCGCGATTCGGACTTTTTCGTGCCGCTGCAGGTACGCGTGCAGAAGGCGCGGCGCATCCAGTCGGATCTGTTCGTCTCGATTCACGCCGACGCTTTCATCAAGCCAGACGCGCGCGGCTCGTCGGTCTTCGTGCTCTCCGAGAGCGGTGCGTCGAGTTCGGCGGCGCGCTACCTGGCGCAGAAGGAAAACGCCGCCGACCTGATCGGCGGCGTGAACATCGGCGTCAAGGACCCGATGCTCGCACGCACGCTGCTCGACCTTTCGCAAACGGCGACCATCAACGACAGTCTGAAACTCGGCAAGGCCGTGCTCAACGAACTGGGCGGCATCAACACGCTGCACAAGGCCAGCGTCGAGCAGGCCGGTTTTGCGGTGCTCAAGGCGCCGGACATTCCTTCGATCCTGGTGGAAACGGCCTTCATCTCCAACCCGGAGGAGGAGAAGCGCCTGAATGACGATGCTTACCAGGACAAGATGGCCGATGCGATCCTCTCGGGGATTCGGAAATACTTCGCCAAGAACCCGCCGCTGGCGAAATCGAAGCTGGCGAAACTGGATTGAAGAAAAGCGCGTGAACGAAAAAAGCCCATCGAAGATGGGCTTTTTTCATGACTTCAGTTGGTGCCGCTGACCGGAATCGAACTGGTGACCTTCGCATTACGAATGCGCTGCTCTACCGACTGAGCTACAGCGGCTTCCAAGGCGACGCATTATATAGAGCGAGTGCTGGCTAGGCAACTGTTGTTCGGATGCCGTTGGAAGGGGGCGGGAAAAGATCCGGGTATTCATCAGGGGGGCGTCAGTCGCTGTGCGGGTAAATGCCGTTTCTCCCCGCCATCTCTGATGGATTCCGGACCGAAAAATACCTTCATGCGTATATAGGAGTGGACGGCCGCGCCGTCTTTTCGGCCGGGAGAGAAGCGAGTTGCGGCGAAGGTAGCCAGGGCGCCTTGTCCGAATTCTTCCGGCAGGTCCGACGTCAGCACTCCAGCCTTGGCAACTTGTCCGCTATCGGCGATCCATAGCTCGAGCACGACATACCCGTTTTCAGTGCGACCGAGCAATTCCGGTGGGTCGTCAGACGGAGATTCGAGCACGTAAGGTGGAACATCGAGTTCGCGTAGTGTGTAATAGCGTGGTGGCGTCACGATGACGCCGATTTCTGGCTGCGGAGTAGCTGTGTCCCTGCCGTCGATTGTCGACTCCTCCCCAGACGGAAACGCTTCCGGTTTGGGTGCGTTAGCGGGGACTGGCGAAGGGAGGGCTGGCAGGTGGGGAAGGAGATCGCTGATGACTACCTTCGTATCCGCTACCTTCGTGGTGGTGAGAGTGGCGTGAATCTTCTTTGGCGTATGCACGCCGGTCCTCGTATTGTCTTGCCCGGAGAGGGGGATCGAGGTGAGGACGAGCGCATGAAGACCGGCTGAAACGAGGAGCGCTCGCAGGAGAGCCGGAATGGCATCAGCCGCTCCGGCTCTCGATGTCTCAGTCCTCAATCAGTTGCCGCCAGGAAACTCGGCGAGCAGTGGTGCTGGCGCTGCCGATAGGTACATCCCGGATGTCGGTCGAGGTGTCCGACAAGCGTGTAATACTGCGTACCGCGCCGCCTTCCAGTTGAACAACGACCGGGCGGGTTGCGAGTGCATTTGCCAGTTTGACTCCGACGTAAGTGGTAATCGGCATGCCGGAGCGGTAATCGAAGAAGTAAATGAAACTCTCTCCACTCGATGAGCAGGCGGTTCCAAGTGGCAAATTGGTGGTGAAGGTGATTGTTCCCAAGGCTAGCGCGGGATCAGTATAGGAGCGCTCACCCGCGTCAGGAAAGTCGACGAACCAGCCGGGAACCGTTGCTAGCGTTACCGAGTTTTTTGAACCGGTACGGCTTTCTGTCGAGGCGTCTATCGTCAGTGTTTGTTGCACTAGCCCGGCGTCGCGGACATTTCCCCAGCCTGTTCCCGTGAGAGGGTCTTTGATGGCATAGAAGGACTGTCGGTTGGCCCCCGTCTGTAAGGTATCTGATTTATCGGAATCGCCAAGTAGTCGGCCCGTTCCCACTAACACGAGGGCAATGCCATTGCTTTCGGCAAGTTCCGGGCGCGCCGTGATCGGCTGCAATGCTCCGGTTGGACCTTTGAACTCAGCTAGTAATTGTGCGTCGTAGCCTGCGGTTCCGATGTTGTTGTTGATGTCGAAACGCCACAGATTGCCGAACATATCTCCGCCATAAACTCGCTTGGTGGTGTTGTTTGTATCGGGGCTGTCGACCCATGCTGCGATTTTTGCCAAACCGCTCGGGCAAGGCGCAGTATCGCATACGCCCGTAATCGCGCTGTTGCTTCCGACACCGGTGCCGATCTTGTTGATGATGGTGCCGGTTCCTGCATCAAGTACGTAAAGGTAGCCCCCTCCATCTCCCGGAGTATTGTTGTTGTAACCAGAGGTTACGAGGACAACCCAAGTTCCGTCTTCCAGTTTTGTGATAACAGGGTTGCCAAAACTGTAGCCAAGGTCGCAGTCAGCGGTCTGCCCGATCGCCTGCGCCGCGGTGGCCGCACAAGATGTCGTTTTCTGCTTGAATTCCCAAAGGCCTTTCGGGGTTGTCGGATCAGTGATATCCAGTGCATAGAAACCAGCCCCTCCTGCGCCGAGACCGCCGACCAGGATGGTTTTCCAGACCCCTCCAATGGAAACATAGTCGACTACCGGCGTGCCATCGAGCAGGAACTTGTGGTCATTGGCGTAATTGGTCGAGGCTAAATTGAACATTTTTGGTATGACCATGCTAGGAATATACGCCCAGCTTTCCTCCCCGGTCGTCGCGTTGAATGCATGCAGCATGCCGTCGTTGGCGGCGACATAGACCATTCCATCTGCGTTGGGGTTATGCCCATACTTGAATTCGGTAAAGCCAGCGTCCGAGTAGCTTACTCGTGGCGCTTTGACATAGGCAGCCTCAGAGGAAACGATGTCTCCGAGGGTGTGCGTCCGTTTGCGGTAGTAGAGATTTTCATAGCCAGTCTGGCCGCGCAGGAAATTGACCAGCTTCTTTCCGGACGCGTCAGTCTTTTGCGCTTCGGTGAGGCAGTTTCTGGGGACGGATTCACCGGTTAAGGTATAGGTGCCTGTTGCGCAAAACTGAGGCAGGGAGGCGATGCCCGCTCCGGAGAAGTAAGACTGTTCGGTTGTGTTCAGCGAGGTATCGCCCGGATAGACTCCATCCGCTCCTGTCCAACAAAGAGGTTTGAGTTTGCTCGAAGATGCGTAGTTCGATCCGCAGAAGGCCGTTTGCGTGGTGTCCGATGCGAAGGTGTAGATGGTCCGTGAGTCGGTGTTTGCCGAGACGCGGCTATCGAGTTTCTTCTGTGCATCCCAGTCGACGACCGGAGTGACTGTGCCGTCTTCTTCTGTGGTGATGATGCGGCCTGTCCTGGGGTCGATCGTCAGACGGGTGAGCGAGCTTGTCCATTCACTGGTCCGGAATTCGGAACTGAACAGGAAATTGTCGCCCGACGTGATGTTTGGATTGCTTGTCGTAGCCGCTGCCGCTGCGCCATTTTTTGCGCTAATGCTGCTCAGGGCGCTTGTTAGGCCGTTGGCCAAATCAGCCGACGATTTCGCGCTGAAATAGGCGCCGTGACCGTTGACGGCGGCATGCCATAGATCGTCGATGTTTGCCTGCGAGTCGTTGCTTGGCGCAGGCCAGTTGCAAGTCGATCCGGCGGCCTGCCAAGTGCATTTACTGGCGCTTGAGTCGTTGGACGCGGCGATATCGTAAAAGTCTCCGGTTTCAACCGACGCATAATTGCTCTGGAATTTCATGTAGCCGTCAATTCCAAGGCCTAATGTGTAGGTATTCATGCGCTGGAAACTGTTTGTGTAAGTGCTCGAGCCCGGAACCGGGTCGCCGGTGCCTACGTCGACTCCGGTTGTTGCGTTGGTCGAGCCCGCGGTGCGCAGGTCGGTGTTGTAGTAGTAATACGCAACGTCGGCCAGCGAGTCGCTGACGCCACCTGCGGTCACTGTTGTGATTCTTGGCGTTCCCGCCGTGGGGCCGTTGGTCGATTTGATATCTACGGTTGCCGTGTTGTTGCCGACTTCTGTCGGTGTGCCGCGAACCGGTGCGGTGAAGCTGTTGCCAGGGGAGGTGGCTACGCAGGTGGAACTGGGAGAGCCATTGTTGGTGAACGTTGTGCCTGCAGTGGGGGCGGGATCGCTTTTTCCCACTTCCGGGACAATGACGCTGCTGGTCACGTTACGGGTCGTCGTCGTGCCGCTCACGGTGCTCGACGTGGGTTTACCGTTGGTGGTGATCTCCGTTGTATCGTAATAGCTTGTGTCGGTGTAGTTCTTTGTGGTCTCGCCGACCACGACCTGATTGTACACTTGGGGCTGCGTAGTTAAGGTGTATCCGGAGTTTTTGCCGTTGCGATTGTAGTTGCAGTTTTTCGTTCCCGAAACCGTGATCGAATTGCGTGTCCAAGGAAACGTGGTTGTCGTTTTTTGAACCGATTCGTAGCTTTCTACCGTAGTGAAGCGGGTGACGGTCGTTACCGTTGCTACTGCGCCGTCAGAATAGGGGCGGGACCCTGCGCCGTCAGCATTACCGATGGCCGAGGTTTGGTCCAATTTGCAGCCTGCGCCACTGCGACCGGAGCAGCCGCTGTCGTTCCCTGTGTTCCAGTAACCGTCGGTCGAGAGAATGGTGAAGTGTTTCTGGCAGGAGTAGAGGACCGGGTCGGAGACCGCGGATCCGTTCAGGGTTGCTCCATTCAGGATTCCTCCGTAGATCAGTCCAGCGGTGGAGAGTGCCGAGCGCAAGGGGGTGCCGTTGTTGGGCTTGGCCGAAAAAAGCTTGGAGTACCAGTTTCCCTTCTGCGTGGTGTTGAAGGTGTCTATGTTCAGGAAGTCGCCGCTACTCCCCGCTACAGACGTACTGCTATTGTTGTTATTGATGGTCATGTAGCCTACCCGGTAGCTGTCGCCAATGCCGGAAAAAGCCAGGCTGGATGCCGTTTTCATCATCTGCATACGGGTCCGGTAATAGGTGAACCAGTTGGCGAAATTGGTCATCTCTTCCAGGTAAGTGCAGGTCGTTGCTTGCGGATTGCAGTCCGTGCGATTCGCCCCTCTGCTGTTGCTTCCTGGCAAGGGGTAGTCAATGCCGGGAAGAAGATCAATGCGCGTAAAATTTCCCGGCGTACGGCAACTCGTGAATTGCGGTGTGGCGCTGACGGTGATGTTGGTGCCCGACCCCGAGACAGTGGTCGATGCAGTAATGGCGCCGGACGGACAGGTTCCGCTAGAAGGCGCCATGACAGTGAAGGTGCAGGTTCGGGTGCCACTTGCCGTGGAGCATGTCTTGGCTGAAGCGGAATAGCCGTTGCCGATGTTGGTGATGATGTTGCCGCTGACCGTGTCTACGGAGGTGCTTCCAATGGTGGCACTGGTGATTATGGCCGGTCCCGTTCCTACTGTGATTCCCGTGATGGTCGTTGTTCTGTTGCTGCTGTTCGTTGCGCTGCCGCTGACCGTGAACTCCGTGGTGACACTACCTGAGCTACTGTCAGAGGGCATCAGTGTCGGGTAGCGTGGGTATTGAAAGGTCGCGTTTTTGATGCCTTGGCAGACAGTGAGTGCAGTATCGCTGCACCAGCGGAGCCGAGCGGGAATCGTGTACGCCCCGGTGGGGGCCGATGCAGCCGTACAATTGGTCAATTTATCGGAATCGCAATATTCACCGGGGCTTATGGCGTAGTAATAGGGATTCCCTCTCGTTCCGTTGAAGAATTTGTAAATCTGATTCGGGTAGAAGTAATTGCTGTTTTTTCGGCAAGTGGTACGCCCACTATCGCTGCACCACTCGACGTCCGGGTAGTTGGTCACGAGGTTGAGTTTCGTGCTCGAAGTTTCCTGAATTCCGTAATCATCGAGCTTTACTGCACTCCAACCGTTGATGCAATCGTTCCCGGAAACTGTACCGCCAGTGTTCTCGCAGGTCAGGCTTGGGCGGCTGGTGCCGTCTGCATTTTTTGGGGGCGTGTAGGTGATTGCCGGATTGTAGTAAGCGCTGTTGAAGTCGCTGGAGGTCAGGGGAAGATCGCTTCTCGGCGCAGAACTTCCCGTGGTCCCGTAGGAGCTGCCTTTCATGCAAGTGTCGCTACTCCCTGTTCGATTGCGACAGCAGAGTGAGTTTATCGAGTAACTATCGTTGGAGTTGCTCGTCTTGACAGAGCCGCTGGCGCGTTTGCAGAAATAGTCGTTGGCCCAGTCCGGCAGGAAATCCCAAGCCATACTGCCTGAGTCGTCCACGATGAACATGAGGTTTGGAGGAACGGGGGTCGCATTGCTCTCGGAGGTGACGACGGGAGAGTTCGCGATGTCGGTCGATGCAGCTGGCGTCAGCGCTGAATACAGTGCTAAAACGCAGGTGGCGAGCAGGGCGGTGATTTTCGCGATAGGAAAGTTATTCATGATTCTTCTCCTGTTTCTGGCGCGCGGTGCAGCCTAAAGGGCGACAATCGCCTGAACATAGCTGACCGTATTTTTTTTGCCGGCGACTCGAACTGTGATTCGGTAGTAAACCTGTGACGAGGCTTGAAACTTGGTGGTGCCGGAGCGCTTGGAATTGCCGCTGGCGCTGGCAATCGACGGTGTTTCGACGCAATTGGAACCGGACGCGGTTAGTGCGCCTGCTCCTGCGCAAAGGCGGTGAATAAACCAGGACACAGTGTTTTTGCTGGCATCCTCCGGTAGTTTGACGGCACTGGCGTCAAGATTTTCCATCCAGAATGCATCCCAGGTTTGTCCGGCGGAAGGGGTATCTGTCGTATTGCCGCCATTTGATTTGTAGCCGGCCGGGCAGACGGCGAGATCGTTGCCGATTGCTCCGCAAGTCAGAGTTTCCTTGCTGGAGCCGTTCAGCCAAGCTATTGCGTTTTCCACCCCGACGTCACCAGCATAAGTGGCGCTCTGTCGGAAGGCGAGGTTGCCTGCAATCAGGGTTGTCGTGTCCATCGAGCGCACCATTGCGATAGCACCGAGCGTCATGACAACGAGCATGATGAGCGCAATGACCAGCGCTAGCCCAGATTGTTTTTTTTGTGCTACGAGCATGATGACTGGGCTCCAAGCCAGATGACGTTGCGGAGGGGGGTCGTGCTCTGGAAAACTTTGTAGCGATACTGCCGGTCGGGGATGGCGAAGCTCGGTCCGGTGGTCGTAGGGCTGGGAGCCGCTGGGTCGGAGACTTGGTCGGGCCAAAGTTTGATGTTGGCATCGGAGACGTTGATAGCCTCCGGATTCTTGTCCGCACTACGTGAAACCAAGGCAAGGCGGAGGGCGAGAATACGCGTCCAGTCGCATGCTGCATTTGGTGTCGTAGCCGGCGTTGTATTGCTGCCGTCGGGAGTTGGGCAGGTCGGCGATGCGGTCGTCAGATGCGAGCGACAGTAAGTGTCGACTCGCATATCCGCAGTGGCGCTGGTGTCCCAGCCGTATTGCATGCGTAGTCCGACGATGTTGCTGGCGATCGGTACCCATAGGGCATTCACTGCTGCAGAAGTCATACCGCTCAAGTCAGCCGAACAATCGTTGGACCAAAAATCACAAACCGTCAAATTGCCGTTGCGGATAGCATATACCCGCATGGTCATGCCTTTGCTGCCAAGATTAAATACGTTGGCAGCGTTGGCAGCATAAGTTGCCCCGGTAGACGGGTAGTCAACCGTGATTTTTGGAGGGGAGGCGACTACGGCAGATACTTTTGCTAGCGTACAGGGCTGCCCCTCTTGAGCTGCAAGCACCCAGTCGTCGTTGTTGAAGCCCGTCGTATTCTTGCCAAAAAGATATGTGTCGCTTCCTAGGGCGCCCGAAATCGGAACGCCTTCAGGGGTTGCTGAAGTATGGCCGTAAATCAGTGCAACGATATCGTTTCCAGCATCTCCTGGCGGGATACCCAAGAGATTGGAGGTGCTAGTACGAGCCGTGCCGTCCGGGATTATCATGATCGGGATAAGGCGGCGACCATTGGAAGGAAGGCTGGTTTGCATGGTGCAGTAGAGCGTGTCGAGTGAGGCTAACCCGTAACCAGCCTGTCGAATATCGCTCTCCAGTGTGTGCATTGCGATCATGCCGGTATTTTGTGCGTCGGCGCCGCCGGAACTGCCGCGTTTCTGCGTGTCAAAAAATACGACCATCTGCTGCATGATCAATATTGCGATCATGGAAATGGTGAGTCCTATCATCAATTCGACGAGCGAGAGTCCGTATTCTTGCTTCGGAAGTGGCCTGGTAATCGATCTCAAGGTCAATCTCCCTCTATTGCAACTGCGTAATGACAACATATTCGTGAGCTACGTCGGCTCCGGGTTGTTTCCAGAATATGGAAACGGTTACCTGATTGCTGCCGTTGAAGACGACGGTTGGAGGCTTTGTGGCAGCGCCTGGGAGACTGTTAGCGGCGACGACCTCATCCTTCCACTGGGTGTAGCGCGAACCATCGGGAGAGGCGTAGTTGATCGAGAGAGTGAGTTTGTCGTCGGCCCACATTTGTCCGATCAGTTGATTGGCGAACTGTGTTGCTTCCATCCGGAATTTGGCTTCGCCAACTTCCTTGACTACAACCGCCTGCAGTGCCACTAGAGCAAGGATGCCGAAGGAGAAAATTAAAATGGCGATCAATCCTTCGATCAACAAAAATCCGGATTGTTGACTTCTCATGGTGATTCCTTAGCACGCCCGGGGCGGTGTTGCGCTGGGGCTTGGGTCGCACATCCGGATTTGTCCTCCGACCGATACCTGAACAACGAGGCAGCTCTCCGGCCCCGCAGCGGTGCAGTCTGCCCCTGATATACCAACTGCAGACAGGGTTGCGCCGGTTACTGGTGTTGTGGCACCGGCACTTGTCAGGCGGCCCAAGCTGCTGAATGTCATCGGGAAAGGAAAGCTCTCGCTGGGGGTCGTGACCGTGATGAAAGCGGCTTGTGATCCTTCGCCGCTTGGTCGTGCCTGCATAACCGCGCCACTGCCGTCGGTGATCGTCCAGCCCGTGCCGCCGGTAAGCGTCAGTGTGACGGGGCTGTTGCGCTTGATCGCTTCCGTTCGGGCGAGTTGCAGTCCGTGCAGCATTCCTTCCGCGGCGTTACGGATTTGCAGTTTGAGTAACCAGGAGGCGAAGCTCGGGACGGCGATTCCGAGAATGATGCCGAGCACGGCGAGCGTGACCGCTAGTTCGACGAGCGTGAATCCGCCTGTGCGTTTCATGTCAGCAGCCGCCGCTCTTGTTGCGTATCCAGCACGTGGCGCTGGTTGCCCAGCCGGCTGGAACACCGGTTGTCGAGCGCACATTTGCCTGATCGATTTTGAATACGAAGTCGCCGGTTCCTTGGCTGACGATTCCGGTGGCTGTCACAACGTAAGTATCGGCCTGCAGGTCGCATTCATATGTGAAGAACTGTCCATCGGTCGGGAGCGGAGCGACCGTGCCGGTAACGCATGCGCCAAGATAGGTGCGTTTGTCCTGATAGAACTGCTCCAGCCTGACGCGCATTTCAGAGAGCTTGGCCCTGGCTTCGGATAATTTGCTGCGTAGGACGTATTCCGAGTAATTCGGATACGCAATGGCTGCCAGAATGCCGATGATCGCGAGAACGACCAATAATTCAATCAGGGTGAATCCATTGTTTCGCTTCATGACCGTCCATTGGTGTCGATGCTGACGTATCGAATAAAACACAAATGGGTGGATTAATCCACGGCGAGGCGATCAACGGTTGCTTCCCGCCGTTGAGCGGGGGGCGATGCTGGATTACGCCAGTTCGCGCGGCAGCGGAAACGAGACGTTTTCGGGCGTACCTTCCAGCAGGTGCAGTTCGCCTCCGCCGGCGCGCAGCTTGTCGACGACTGCCTGGACCAGCCATTCGGGCGCCGAGGCGCCGGCCGTCAGGCCGATGCTCTTGCTCTGCAGCGGCAGCTTGTCGAGATCGGCGGCCGAGTCGACGAGGAAGGCCGGGATGCCCTGCTTTTCTGCGACTTCACGCAGACGGTTCGAGTTCGAGCTGTTCGGGCTGCCGACGACGATGACAACCTCCGCCTTGGCGGCCAGGGCCTTGACAGCGTCCTGGCGGTTCTGGGTGGCGTAGCAGATGTCGTCCTTCTTCGGGCCCTGGATGTCGGGGAAGCGCTCGCGCAGGGCGGCGATCACGGCGGCGGCGTCGTCGATCGAGAGCGTGGTTTGCGTCACGTAGGCCAGATGGACGTCGGGCGCGACGGCGAGGGCGGCCACGTCTTCGACGTTTTCGACCAGATGCATGCCGCCGTTGCTTTGCCCCATCGTCCCTTCGACTTCGGGGTGCCCCTTGTGGCCGATCATCACGATCTCGCGCTTTTGCGCGTGCATGCGCGCCACTTCGATGTGCACCTTGGTGACCAGCGGGCAGGTCGCGTCGAACACCTTCAGGCCGCGCGCCTCGGCTTCTTCGCGGACGGCCAGGGAGACGCCGTGGGCGCTGAAGATGACCGTATTGCCCGCCGGGACCTCGCTCAGTTCCTCGACGAACACGGCCCCTTTCGCGCGCAGGTCGTCGCAGACGAATTTGTTGTGCACGACCTCGTGGCGCACGTAGATCGGCGCGCCGAATTTTTCGAGGGCGCGTTCGACGATGGCAATGGCGCGTTCGACGCCGGCGCAGAAGCCGCGGGGGTTGGCGAGGATGATTTCCATGGGAGGTTTACAGGATTCCGATGATTTCGACTTCGAAGTGGACGGCCTGGCCGGCCAGCGGGTGGTTGAAGTCGAAGAGGGCCGAGGTGTCGGTGAGCTCGCGCAGGAAACCGGCGAAGCCACCTTGCGTGCCAGGGATGCCGCCGTCCGGTGCGGCGAATTCGATCAGTGAATTCTCTTTCAGTTCAATTTCCGGCGGCAGGGCGCTGCGCGCGATGCGTTCGACGAGACGCGGGTTGTGCGGGCCGAAGGCGTCCTCGGCCTCGAGTTCGAAGACGTGGCGTTCGCCGACGCCGAGCCCGAGCAGGCAGTGCTCGAGCGTCGCGGCGAGTTGGCCGCCGCCCATCTGCAGGGTCGACGGGCTCATGTCGAAGGTGCTGACGTGCTCGGTGCCGTCGATGCCGCTCAGACGGTAGTGCAGCGTCAGGAAGCTGTCGGGCTGAACGGTCGGGGCGGTCGGTGTTGCGTTCGCGGCGGAGTTCATTCGCTGTATCTCTCTTCTTTCCAGGGGTCGGCTTCGTTGTGGTAGCCGCGCACTTCCCAGTAGCCGGGGCGGTCCTCGGCGTGGAATTCGATGGCGCGCAGCCACTTGGCGCTCTTCCAGCCGTAGCGTTGCGGGACGAGCAGGCGCACCGGGCCGCCGTGTTCGTCGGCGAGCGGGGCGTCGTCGAAACCGTGGGCGATCAGTACGTCGTCGTCGTAGAGCGCGGCGAGCGGCAGATTGGTCGTGTAGTCGTCGTAGCCGTGCAGCGTGACGAAGCGCGCTGCGGGCAGCGGCGCGGCGAGCGCGACGACGTCGCGCGCGCGCACGCCTTCCCAGTCCATGTCGAGCTGCGACCAGGTCGTCACGCAGTGAAAATCGCAGCGGATGCGCGCCTGCGGCAGCGCCATCAGCGCCGCCCAGTCGAGCGTGACTTCGCGCGCGACGAGGCCGCACAGCGTGAGCCGCCAGTTGTCGTGGGTGAGTGCCGGCCGGATGCCGAGATCGAGGACGGGAAAATCCCGGGTTTCGCGCTGCCCGGGCGGAATGCGTTGCTTGCGGTCGGTCACTGTCAGGCGCCTCCTTGGCCCCCTTCGACCGCATTGGCGCCGGGAGGTTTCGTCGCGAACTGATCCCAGGCCAGGAGGATGGCGCCGATGGTGATCGCCGAATCGGCGACGTTGAACGCCGGCCAGTAGTAGCCGGCGGCGTGCCATTGCACGAAATCGACGACGGCGCCGAAGCGGATGCGGTCGATCACGTTGCCGAGCGCGCCGCCGAGGATCAGCGTCAGCGCGAGCGACAGGCGGAACTCGGCGGAGTGCCGGCGCAGCATGGCGAGAATCCAGACCGAGACGGCGAGCGCCAGCACGGTGAAGAACCAGCGCTGCCAGCCGCCGGCGTCGGACAGGAAGCTGAACGCGGCGCCCGGGTTGAAGGTCAGGACCCAGTTGAAGAAGGGCGCGACGTAGATCGTGTCGCCGGGGCTCAGCTTGGCGAGCACGACCCACTTGCTGAGCTGGTCGAGGACGATGAGGATGGCGGCCAGCCAGAGCCAGCGGTCGATCTTACGCGCAGGCACGGGCTTCGCCTTCGCCGTGGAGGTTGGCGACGCAGCGGCCGCACAGTTCCGGGTGTGCCGGGTCGGCGCCGACGTCCTCGCGCACGTGCCAGCAACGCTCGCACTTGGCGTGGGCGAGCGGCGCGCATTCGAGCTTTTCCTCGGCGGCGCGCACGATGGCGACCTGCGAGCAGATGAAGACGAAGCGCAGGTCGTCGCCGAGCGAGGCGAGCAGGTCGTATTTCTCGCCGTCGGCGTGGATGGCGACGGCGGCCTGCAGCGACGAGCCGATGCTGCCGGCGACGCGCAGTTCCTCGAGCGCCTTGGTCACTTCGGCGCGGTAGCCGCGGATCCGGCTCCACTTGTCGAGCAGGGCGCCTTCATCAGTCGGCGCCGGCAGCGCGTGGAAGGTGCTCAGCATGATCGACTGCTCGGCGTCGCCGGTCAGCGTCTGCCAGACTTCCTCGGCGGTGAAGGAGAGGATCGGCGCCATCAGCCGGATGAAGGACTGCAGGATGTGCCAGAGAGCGCTTTGCGCCGAGCGGCGGGCGCGCGAATCGGCGCCGGTCGTATACAGGCGGTCCTTCAGGATGTCGAGGTAGAAGCCGCCGAGATCTTCGGAGCAGAAGGTCTGCAACGCCTGTACGACGCGGTGGAATTCGAAGCGGGCGTAGTCGCCTTCGCACTGCGCCTGCATCTGGCGCGTCATGGCCAGCGCGTAGCGGTCGATTTCCAGCCACTGTTCGGGCGGCAGCAGGTGCTGCGCCGGATCGAAGTCGGCCGTGTTGGCGAGCAGGAAGCGCAGCGTGTTGCGGATGCGGCGGTAGGCTTCGGTGACGCGCTTGAGGATCTCGTCGGAGATCGACAGCTCGCCCGAGTAGTCGGTGGCGGCGACCCACAGACGCAGGATGTCGGCGCCCAGCGTGTCGGAAATCTTCTGCGGGGCGATCACGTTGCCCTTCGACTTCGACATCTTCAGGCCCTTGCCGTCGACGACGAAGCCGTGCGTCAGCAGCGCCTTGTACGGCGCGCGTCCGTCGATCGCGCAGCCGGTCAGCAACGAGCTTTGGAACCAGCCGCGGTGCTGGTCCGAGCCTTCGAGGTAGAGGTCGGCCGGGAAGGCCAGCTGTTCCTTGTGCGAGCCGCGCAGCACGCTCCAGTGCGTGGCGCCGGAGTCGAACCAGACGTCGAGCGTGTCGCTCATCTTGCGGTAGAGCGGCGCTTCGTCGCCGAGCAGCTCGGCCGGGTTGAGCGAGAACCAAGCTTCGATGCCGGCTTCCTCGACGCGCCGGGCGACGGCTTCGACGAGTTCCGGGGTGCGCGGATGCAGCGCGCCGCTTTCCTTGTGCAGGAAGAAAGGAATCGGCACGCCCCAGTTGCGCTGGCGCGAGACGCACCAGTCCGGACGCGTCTTCATCATCGCCTCGAGGCGGGCGCGGCCCCAGGCCGGGAAGAACTGCGTTTCGTCGACGGCGCGTTCGGCCGTCCAGCGCAGGGTCGCTTCCTCTTCCTTGGCCTTGTGATCCATTCCAATAAACCACTGCGTCGTGGCGCGGAAGATGATCGGCGTCTTGTGCCGCCAGCAGTGCGGGTAGCTGTGCTGCAGCTTTTCGGCCTTGAGCAGGCGGCCCTTCGCTTCGAGTTCCTGGAGGACGAGCGGGTTGGCTTCCCAGACGCTCTTGCCGGCGAGCTCGCCGACCGAGAGAGCGGGCGTGTTGCCGAGGAAGCGGCCGTCGTCGCCGACCGGGTTGTTCACCGGCAGACCGTAGACCTTGCCGACCAGATAGTCGTCGGTGCCGTGCGCCGGGGCGGTGTGCACGAGGCCGGTACCGGCCTCGACGGTGACGTGCGTGCCGCAAACGATCGCCACGTCGCGCGGTTGGAAGGGGTGGTGCAGCAGCACGTGTTCGAGCGCGGCGCCCTTGGCGCTGCCGATCACCGTACCTTCGAGGCCGTAGCGCTTGAGGCAGGCCTCGGCCAGCTCATGCACGAGGATCAGCGTGCCCTTCGCCGTTTCGATCAGGTCGTAGTCGAATTCCGGGTGGGCGCTGACCGCTTCGTTGGCCGGCAGCGTCCACGGCGTCGTCGTCCAGATCACGGCGAAGGCCGGCGCGCGCAGGTGGGAGAGGCCGAAGGCCTTGGCCACCTTCTCGGCGTGGTTGGGATGCACTTCGAAGGCGACGTCGATCGCCGGCGAGGTCTTGTCCTCGTACTCGACTTCGGCCTCGGCGAGCGCCGAGCCGCAGTCCAGGCACCAGTTCACCGGCTTGAGGCCCTGGTAGAGGTAGCCTTTTTCGAGAATCTTGCCGAGCGCGCGGATTTCGTCGGCTTCGGTCTTGAAGTTCATCGTCAGGTAGGGGTTGTCCCACTCGCCGAGCACGCCGAGGCGGATGAAGTCCTTTTTCTGGCGCTCGACCTGTTCGGCGGCGTAGGCGCGCGACAGGGCGCGCACCTTGTCGCCGGCGATGTGCTTGCCGTGCAGCTTCTCGATCTGGTGCTCGATCGGCAGGCCGTGGCAGTCCCAGCCCGGCACGTAGGGGGCGTCGAAGCCGGCCAGCGTCTTCGAGCGGACGATGATGTCCTTGAGGATCTTGTTGACAGCGTGCCCGATGTGGATGTCGCCGTTGGCGTAGGGCGGGCCGTCGTGCAGCACGAAGCGCGGGCGGCCGGCGCAGGCCTCGCGGATCTTGCGGTAGAGCTGTTTTTCCTGCCAGGCGGCGACCCACTGCGGCTCGCGCTTGGCGAGGTCGCCGCGCATCGGGAAGGGCGTGTCGGGAAGGTTCAGGGTGCTCTTGTAGTCGGCCATTGCGGTTACTCGATCAAAGCTTGAAATAGGTTCGGGCGGCGTCGGCGTCGGCGGCGATCTGCGCCTTGAGGGCGTCGAAGTCGGGGAATTTCATTTCGTCGCGCAGCTTGTGCAGGAAGCGGACGTTGAGGTGGGCGCCGTAGATGTCGGCGGCAAAATCGAAAAGATGCACTTCGAGCAGCGGGCGCACGACCCGGTTGGCGCTCGGCCGGAAGCCGAGGTTGGCGACGCCGGGCAGCGTCCGCCCGTCGATGCCGTGCACTTCGACGGCGAAGACGCCGAGCAGCGGCGG
>JGI26534J51046_1001653_pt1 | contig 17454 bp, 13 predicted proteins | sample ThiBiot_750_plan_2_FD_51046 | JGI IMG/M metagenome (IMG submission 51046) | reverse complement strand
TTTTGCCCTAGAATGATATGATATTGATTTACAAATACTTATATGTTGTAATAGCTGCAGACTGTGAGCCCCCATCCTGTTTTTTGTAAAGACCTTCCCGGTTCACCCCACAGATTTCCACACCTGTGGGAAACTAACCGCCGCAAAAAGCTGAAATTTTTCAATTCTTCCTTATTATTCTCGTTATTAATCCCTACCTTTGCCGTCCTAAATTTTGGAATCGTCATGGCTAGAGTATGTCAGGTTACTGGTAAAACGCCGATAGGAGGGAACAAGGTTTCTCACTCCAATATTAAAACCAAGCGTCGTTTTCTGCCCAATTTGCAGAAAAAGAAATTCTACCTGGTAGAAGAAGACAAATGGATCACGCTGAAATTGTCTACAGATGCTATTCGCACTATCAATAAGAATGGTCTGTACAGCGTAGTGAAACAACTGAGAGCACAGGGAGAAAAAATCTAATCCGGTTTAAGGTTGGTGGGTAAAGCTGGCAGATGCTACCGGTTGAGACCACTGCAAAAAACAATAAACACAATTAACAATGGCAAAGAAAGGAAACCGTGTACAAGTGATCCTGGAATGTACTGAGCACAAAACAAGTGGTCAGCCTGGCACCAGCCGTTATATCACGGTAAAAAACAAAAAGAACAATCCCGAAAGGTTGGAGTTGAAAAAATATAACCCCATCCTGAAGAAAGTGACTGTTCACAAAGAAATTAAATAAGTTTATCGTTTGTGGTTTATAGTCGCGCTGAACGCCTGTAAACAATAGACTTAAAATCATAAGATCATGGCAAAAGCAGCTTCAAAAAACTCAAAAGTAAAAGACCTTAAAGCATCTGCAGAAGCAAAAAACTGGACCAAAGTGATCAAGGCCGTAAGAAGCCCTAAAACTGGCGCCTATACCTTCAAAGAGCAGATCGTTCACAAGGACAAGATCAAAGAATTCCTCGCGCAGAAATAATTTCCGTGCAGGCAAACATATAAAAAGCTATCCGCAACAACGGGTGGCTTTTGTTGTTTTATTTTATTAATCTCGGATATCATGGGCTTCTTCAATAAATTATTCGGAAAAAAAGAAAAGGAATCGCTCGATCAGGGTTTACAAAAAACCAAAGAAGGCTTCCTGGCCAGGATCACTAAAGCAATCGCCGGCAAAAGCACCGTGGATGAAGAAGTGCTGGACAACCTGGAAGAAGCCCTGGTAAGTGCAGATGTGGGCATTGAAACCACTGTCAAGATCATCGAGCGGATTGAAAAAAGAGTGGCGAAAGACAAATACATGAATACCGCAGAGCTGAATAAGCTATTGCAACAGGAAATGGAGGATATTCTTGTAAACGCTCCTGAATCAAATAATTATAATTTTGATACGGCGCTCCCTGCCAAACCCTATATCATACTGGTAGTAGGAGTTAACGGCGTAGGCAAAACCACCACTATCGGCAAACTGGCTTACAATTTCAAAAAAGCCGGCAAGCAGGTATTGCTTGGCGCTGCCGATACATTCCGGGCTGCCGCAGTGGACCAGCTTACGATCTGGAGCGAACGCGTAGGAGTGCCAATCGTAAAGCAGGACATGGGATCCGACCCCGCAGCCGTTGCTTTTGATACTGCTCAAAGTGCTGTTGCCCGCCAGGCAGATGTAGTGCTGATCGATACCGCAGGCCGCCTGCACAATAAAGCCCACTTAATGGAAGAGCTTTCCAAGATCAAGCGCGTGATCCAGAAAGTGATACCCGATGCCCCGCATGAAGTGTTGCTGGTACTGGATGGCTCAACCGGCCAGAATGCATTGGAACAGGCCAAACAATTCACGGCTGCCACGGCAGTTTCTGCATTGGCCATTACCAAACTGGATGGTACTGCCAAAGGTGGCGTGGTGCTGGCAATTGCTGATCAGTTCAAAATACCGGTGAAGTTTATCGGTGTGGGCGAAAAGATGGAAGACCTGCTGGTATTCGATAAGCATGAGTTTGTAGACAGCCTGTTCAAGCTCTAAGGTCCGCAATGGATGATCTTAATATTCCTGTCTAGATATGCAGTATATAATCGGCATAGATATCGGCACAACGCATACCAAAGCCGTTGTTACCACAACTGCCGCTGAAGTAGTGGCTGAAACAAAAGCCGGCTATCCTTCCTTGCAACCACAACCCGGCTATCATGAGCAGGATCCGCAGCAAATAATGCAAGCTGTTATTGAAGTGCTTTCGAAAGCCATTCATGCTGTTCCGGGTAAGGAAAATATTATTGTTGTCAGTTTTAGTGCTGCCATGCACAGCATGATGGCCGTGGATAAGCAGGGGCATCCATTAACTAATCTGTGGACATGGGCTGATACCCGCAGCCAGGAAATTGTAGTGTCATTAAAAAACACTTCTTCAGGTCGTCTCCTCTATCAGCAAACGGGAACACCTGTTCATCCCATGTCGCCACTATGCAAAATAGCCTGGATGAGAAGGGAAATGCAGGAACTGTTTGCTGCTGCGCACAAATTTATTTCCGGTAAAGAATACGTGATTCACCAATTGACCGGACAATATATTATCGATACAGCATTGGCTTCCGCAACCGGTTTGTTTGATGTGCAGACAATGGATTGGAGCGAAGAGGCGCTTGCGTTTGCAGGCATTGGCCGTGATAGATTATCTATCCTGGCAGAACCTGTGAATCGTTTACCCAAATTGAAAAAAGAATATCTGCAATTGCTGGATCTGCCTGCCGATACAGCTTTTATCGTTGGCGGCAGCGATGGCAGTCTGGCAAATATTGGTGCAGGTGCCGTGTTGCCGGGTGAAGCAGCATTGACTATTGGTACCAGTGGTGCTGTAAGGATATTAAGTGATCAACCGGTACAGGACGCGGCTCACCGGTTATTCAATTACCGGTTAGACAATAAAACGTATTTACCCGGCGGGGCCATCAACAACGGTGGTATTCTGCTGGAATGGTTCTATGAAACATTTACTGACCGGCTTCAGCCATTCGATTCTTTCCTCAAAGAGTTCTTACCCCAGGCCGGTGCAATTGAACCCGGTGCTGAAGGCCTGATCTTTCTTCCTTATATCCATGGGGAAAGGGCACCGGTATGGGACGCGGCAGCAAGCGGAATGTTTATGGGCATCAAAGCCGTGCATACGAAAGCGCATTTTCTGCGGGCGGTGCTGGAAGCCGTTGGCTTTTCACTCAGGCAGATACTGGAAGCACTGGAAGAAAATAAGGTGGCGATCAATAGCCTCTATGCAGGCGGAGGGTTTATTGAATCGGCTGAATGGCTGCGCATTATTACGGATATATTGGGAAAAACGGTCAATATCAGTCATGATGCCGATGCATCTGCAATGGGAGCGGCTTATATGGGCATGAAAGCGGCCGGTATGCTGAAAAGCTGGGAAGATATAAAACAGCTGGTGCGGGATAAGGAAACGTATAAACCGGATGCTGAAACCCATGCTGCGTATCAAAAGAATTACAATATTTATCAAAAGCTGTATAACTGTCAGTTCCAGTAAGTTAGAATTGGAAAAATAATAGACTGGCCGATAAAGCAATTGTCCGGATATTATTGCGGTTAAGTTAACTTTGCAGCGATTTTTCCTGCTTCCGCAGGTATCTAAACTGAATATAATTGAAAACAAAAACACTTAAGAAAGATAAGGTCAATATCATTACCCTGGGTTGCAGCAAAAACATGGTGGATAGCGAAGTGCTGAGCGGCCAGTTGCGGGCTAATGAAATTAATGTGGTGCATGAGAACAAAAAATCCGATCACAATATCGTGGTGGTAAATACCTGTGGCTTTATTGATAAGGCCAAGGAAGAAAGCATTAACACCATTCTTGACCAGGTGGAGTTGAAAAGAAGAGGTAAGCTGGACAAAGTGTATGTGACCGGTTGCCTTAGCGAGCGTTATAAAAACAACCTCGAAACAGAGATCCCCGAAGTGGATGCTTTTTTTGGTACCATGGAACTGCCGCTGATCCTGAAACAATTTGAAGCAGATTATAAATCGGAGTTAGTAGGTGAGCGCCTGCTCGCTACCCCAAAGCATTATGCTTATCTGAAAATATCTGAAGGTTGCAACCGTACCTGTGCTTTTTGCGCCATACCCCTGATGCGTGGTAAACATACCAGCAAAACCATTGAAGACCTCGTAAAAGAAGCAGAAGGACTGGTAAGGATGGGCGTGAAGGAAGTGATGCTGATTGCGCAGGAGCTCACTTATTACGGACTGGACATTTACAAAAAGAGAATGCTGCCCGATCTGCTGAACCGCCTGGCGGATATCAAAGGACTGGAATGGATCAGGCTGCACTATGCTTATCCATCTAAATTCCCATTGGAGATCCTGGATGTAATGCGTGAACGGGAAAATATCTGCAATTACCTGGATATGCCTTTGCAGCATGCTGCCAACAATATGCTGAAAGCAATGAAGCGCCAGATCACAAGGGAAGAAATGGAAGAACTGACAGCGGCTATCCGCGAAAAAGTGCCGGGTATTTGCCTGCGCACCACGCTGATCGCTGGTTTCCCCGGTGAAACACTGGATGATGTGGACGAGCTTAAACTGTTTCTCCAGCGTCAGCGATTCGACAGGGTAGGGATCTTCTCTTATTCCCATGAAGAAGGCACTTCAGCATATGATCTGGTGGATAATATCCCTGCTGAAGAAAAAGAACGCCGGGCGCAGGAAATAATGGAAGTGCAGCAGGAGATCTCTTATGAAAAGAACCAGGAAAAGATTGGCAAGACCTTTAAAGTACTGATCGATAAAAAAGAGGCAGGCCGCTATCTTGGCCGCACTGAATTTGACAGCGTGGAAGTGGACAATGAAGTGATCATTCACTCCGATAAGAAACTGGCAATAGGAGAATTTGTACAAGCCCGGGTGATCAAGGCTTATGATTATGACCTGGAGGCAGAAGTAGTACGCTGACGATCCTTTTCTTTTACCATTTGTCAAAAGAAGTAAGCAGGAAAAAGAAATTCGGCCGATATTTAAACTACTGAGCATTGAATACACAATGTTCAGTAGTAAGTATACAATTATTTAAACCTTGCTATATGCGCTTTTCCCTGCTCACCCTTTTTGCTTTTGTTTCTTTTTTTTCTTATTCCCAAAAATTATACAAACCCCGTGACGTGCAGAAGGCCTTTGACAAAGGCACACGCTCTCCGGACGGAAAACCTGGCGCCAAATACTGGCAAAATAAAGCGCGGTACACGATCAATGTTACGGCGATGCCGCCTGACCGCACTATCAAAGGCAGTGAGCAGATCAGCTATATCAATAATAGCCCCGACACATTGCGTGTTGTATTTATCAAACTTTTTCTGAACATCCATAAACCAGGAGCGCCCCGCAATGGCGGCGCATTGCCGGATTATCTTACTTCAGGTGTGCAGATAGATCAGTTTGCTGTTAATGGAGAAACCCGCCCCTGGCGGCAAAGCCCTTATACTTATACCAGCGTTGGTGTGAGGCTGCCAAAAGCTTTGGCACCACATGATTCACTGCAGTTGTCTTTCGACTGGCATTATGAAATATCTCTGCAGAGCAACCGTGAAGGAATGATCGATTCCACTACTTATTTCCTGGCTTATTTCTATCCACGCATAGCAGTGTATGACGATTATAATGGATGGGACAACATGCCTTTTATGGAAGATCACGAGTTTTACAGCGATTTTAATGATTATACTGTCAACGTTACAGTGCCCGATAATTATATCGTGTGGGGCACAGGCACATTGCAAAAACCGGAGACCGTGCTGCAACCGGAATACCTGAAGCGTTTTAAAGAGTCGCTGACAAGTGATAAAACCATTCGTATCGCCACCAAAGAAGACCTTGCTTCAAAGAAAGTGACGGCCAATTCATCCAACACCTGGCAGTTTACCGCTTCTCATATTCCTGATATGGCATTTGGATTAAGCGATCATTTTGTATGGGATGCAGGCAGTGTGGTAGTGGATAGCGCAGCAGGAAGAAGAGCCAGTGTGCAGGCTGCCTACAATGATACGGCACAAGATTACCATCAGATGATAGAGTTTGGTAAGCGTGCCCTCCATCTTTTATCATTCAAATGGCCTGGCGTGCCTTATCCGTATGAAAAGACCACCATTTTTCAGGGTTATGCCGGCATGGAATATCCCATGATGGCGAATGATGAAACGTATGAAGATCCACTATTTTCCCGCTTTGTGGCAGAGCATGAACTGGCACATACCTATATGCCATTCTATATGGGCATTAATGAAACCCGCTATGGATTTATGGATGAAGGCTGGGCTACCACTTTTGAATTATTGCTGGGCTATGAAGACCTGGGAAAAGAAAAAGCAGAGGGATTGTTTAAACAATTCCGTGTTGCCGGCTGGATTGAAGATCCTTCGGCAGACCAGGACATACCCATTATCACTCCGGCCGATGTGCTTACTGGTGCAGGCTTTGGAAATAATATCTATGGCAAAGCCGCTTTAGGATATATCGCAGTAAAAGATCTGCTGGGAGATGCATTGTTCAAAAAATGCCTGCATGAGTATATGCGTCGCTGGAATGGCAAACATCCATTGCCATGGGATTTCTTTAATAGTTTTAATGCAGCAGCAGGAAAGAACCTGGATTGGTTCTGGAATAACTGGTTCTTTACTTCAGGTTATATTGACCTGGCAATACAGGCAGTGAAGAAAACTTCAACCGGCTATACGGTGTCGTTGAAAAATACCGGCGGTTTTGTAGCGCCTGCTGATCTGGTGATCACTTATAAGGACGGCAGCACAGAAACAAAACATTTTACTCCTGCTATATGGGAAAAAGACCAAAAGCAAGCCAATGTGTCCATCACTACCAAAAAACAGATCAAGTCTGTAAAATTGGATGGTGGGATTTTTATGGATGCGAATGAGGAGGATAATGTATATCCCGCAGATAAGAAAGGATTTTAGTTTTGATTTATAAACCTTTGTGTTCTTTGTTGTCTTTGTGGGAGAATCTCCTACAAAGACAACAAAGAACACAAAGAAATTATTAAGGTATGCGTTTAATTGTTTTGTTTATTGTCACCTTGGTGGGAATAAGTATCAATGCTCAGACACTGTTGCCTACACCCAGGAATATACAGGCTACTTATAAAAAAGGAACCCGTTCGGTGGATGGAAAACCCGGAAAGAATTACTGGCAGAATACAGCCAGTTATGACCTGGATATCCATTTTGATCCCGCCAGCCGTTTATTAAATGGAACAGTCAATATCGTTTATTTCAATAATAGCCCTGATACTTTAAAGCAGATATGGTTCAAGCTATATCCAAACGTTTATAAAAAAGGAACTGCCCGTTCATTCGCCGTGAGAGCAGAAGATGAAAATGATGGTGTGATGATCGACTCATTATGGGTCAATGATGTGCTTACTCCTGTGAAAAGTTTCAATGTGAGTGGCACCAATGCTGTTCTTTCCAGGCAATCACTTGCTAATGGCCAGCAGCTTCGATTCAGGATCGTGTATCATTATACTTTGAATAAAGGATCTCATAACCGTACGGGCGAGATAGAGCCCAACGCAGACTTTATTGCTTATTTCTTTCCCCGGGTGGCTGTGTATGACGATATAGATGGATGGAATACTTATCCGTATATCGGTTCCCAGGAATTTTACAATGATTTCTGTCATTTCAATGCAGCTATTACTGTGCCCGCAAATTTTATCGTATGGGCTACCGGCGATCTGAAAAATGGGGCAGAAGTACTGAATCCTGTATATTTCAATCGCCTGCAGGAAGCTGAGAAAAATGATGGAATCACTACGGTCATTGACACTACTGAGTTGTCTAAAAAAGATTTCACACCTGAAGGTAAAGCGTTCAATACCTGGAAATATGAAGCCAGTAATGTGACCGATTTTGCTTTTGCTACCAGCGATCACTATGTATGGAAATCATCCAGCCTGGTAGTTGATCCGAAGACCAACAGGAGAACAAGAGTGGATGCCGTATTCAATCCTCAACATAAAGATTATTTCCATGTAGTGAGTGATACCCGCAAAACCGTTGAGGCAATGAGCTATCGTTTTCCAGCCTGGCCATTCCCTTACCCGCATATTACAGTAGTGGATGGGCTTGACCAGATGGAATATCCCATGATGGTAAATGATAACCCGGTTGAAGACAGAACGGAGAGTATTACCCTTACAGATCATGAAGTGTTTCATACTATGTTTCCTTTTTATATGGGGATTAACGAAACAAAGTATGCCTGGATGGATGAAGGCTGGGCCACCATTGGAGAATGGCTGATCTCACCCATGATCGATTCAACTATCGTGGATGAGTATGGCGTGATGCCGTATGCATTTTCTGCAGGAAAGGAAACCGATCTTCCGATCATTACACTTAGTACGGAGCAGAACCGTGCTTATTTCACCAACTCTTATCCGAAGCCGGCAATGGGCTATCTGTATGTAAAAGATATGCTGGGCGATGCTTTATTTACCAAAGCACTTCATCATTATATATCCCAATGGAATGGCAAGCATCCTATGCCGAATGATTTTTTCTATAGCATGAATGAAGGTGCTGGCCGCAACCTCAACTGGTTCTGGAAAAAATGGTTCTTCGAAGATGGTATACCTGATCTCGCTATTTCCAAAGTGAACAGGAAGGGAAATGCATATTCAGTAGTTATTGCCTCTAAAGGGAACAAGCCTGTTCCGGTTGATATCACTGTTTATTATACTGATGATACGACATTGAAATTGCATCGCAGCATTGCCGTTTGGGAAAAATCCAGCACAGTAACTATTCCTTTTACTGCCTCCAAAGCTGTAAAGAAGATCGTGCTGGGAGATCCGCATACGCCAGACAGTGAGCCGCAGAATAATGTTTATAACCAGAACTAATCGATCAGGTCTTCAGTAGCTGCAAAAGCTCCGCCAGACCCATCAGAGTCCTGCTCATCCCTTTGTGAAGAACGGCCCCCTGTATTGTTCATTTTCTCTCCGTCTTTCACATTCAGGGCAGCGGTTTTCTTTTCCTTTTTTGTTTGCGGCCTGATGATCTTTTCTTTAGCATGCCCATGTGGATAGCCTGAGAAATCCTGGTCAATCCTTTCATCGGGGTTTTGAGCCACTTCTTCTTTATGGCGAATGGGCCTGGTCGCTTTTTTATGTTGCAGGTATTCCCGGAACCGTTTTGTTTTCATATCCTTTTCTTATTAACTATCACAAAGCCGTGCCAGATTTGAAGAATAAAAATTTATTCTGCCGGTCCGCATTTTGCTATTTTTGCATTAATCGTAGCGCAATGAGAACTCTTATTTCCATCGCGATTCTTGCCTTTCTTTCTATCCGCTTACAGGCGCAGCAACTGGACCAGCAAACTGTTTCCCCTGGTGAACATGTTACCCTTTTCAATGTAGATAAATCTGAAGACCGTTTTTCCTTTACCAAAGACGGTGTTATCACTGAATCATTGAATGAACGGAAATTATATTCCGGTCATGTCAAGCGTAAAAAACTGCATGGCAACTGGGAAAGCTGGTATCAGAGTGGGCAACTTTGTGATTCCGGCAAACTGATTTCAGGCCTGCCGGATGGAGAATGGAAATACTGGAACGAACAGGGGCAACTGCTTGCTTTACGCACTTACAGTGCCAATAAATACAAGCGTATACAAATGGAATTGAGCCGGTATACACCGAAAAGAACAGCTTACCCGTTGACGGTGATGTATCATAAAGACAGAACCGCCGCAACAAAATACCTTCATTCATCCTATTCATTTCCGCACACGATTAAGCGTATTGATGACCAGTCATTGCAGCAATGGGTAACAGCCAATATCACACCCGGCAATTCATATCAACCCGTATTTGATCAAAGCCTGCATCATGGATTATTCATGAATTTCTTTCCTGATGGGCAGGTGAAAGATTCCGGTTATTACGAGAATGGTTTGAGGCAGGGAGTGTGGGTGCATTGTGAAGCACCGGATAGCACCAGCCAAATGGGCGCATATAAAAATGGTTACCGGATAAAGGAATGGAGAATTTATACCCATTCCGGCAAACTGGCGGGGATGATCTTCTACAATAACAAAGGCGAAGAATATAACAGGAAGAATTTTGACAGGTAGGCCTCTTTCTTAACTGTGTTTTTTCTTTTGCAGGGTTAAATAATCCAGGAAATAGATCACTTTAAATGAAAGGCTGTTGAATGATGGGGCGTCCACTGCTTTGCTCAGATTGCGGTAATAGCGTTCCTGTATCAACTGATCGTATAGCTCAGAAGCTGTTTTCCAGGTCAGGTTGATAAAGCTGCCGGGTGCAAACTGCCAGGTATAGTTCATGTCTATATTAAACAGGTTCACATTGATATCAGGATTGCGGCCAGTGTAGGCAATGTTTTCCACATTACCATCCGGTTTGAGGTTCATAAAGTCAGTATATTTCACTTTGCTCCAGTAGTGGCGGACCCGGAAAGTGAGCCACATTTTATTCGTGAAATTATATTTTACATTCGCAATATTTTCTGCTGTTCTTATTCTTCGCAGGCTCATGAACACGCTGTCAGCATTTTCTGATAAAGCTGCAAAGCCAAAATTCCGGTTATGCATTTCCAGGTAATGCGAGAGGATCACGCTCAATTTGTGACTGAAGCGATAAGTGTTGCTTACGAACATTTCCAGGTTGCTGGTATTGTAACGACCGGAAACACGGTGATACATTTCCAGCGAAACAGCATATTTCTTTGCTGAATTGGTATTCACCCAAAAACCTTTCATCCAGGAAGCCGGTTGTTTCACTTTCCATCCATCCAGCCTTGCTTCATAAAAATCATTCTTGTTGGGGCGTATGTCCCAGTTGATGCCGACAGTCCAAAGGTTCTTCAACTGGCCGTTTACATTTCCATTGAGAACAAAGTCCTGATATTGACGGGGTTTGAATAACTGGGTATAATTCCAATTCAGGTTAAGGTAAATATTGTTGTAAAAGCTTTTTGGCTTTACCCATTTATAACCTGCATAAAAACCATGGGTCACGTAATTGTTGTTGGTGAAATAACCCATGTCGTTTTGGTTATACTTATCATCGTTCAGGAACCGGTGCACATCAAAACTGAAACGTCCTTTGAGTTTGCCGAAGAATACCCGGTACATATTTCCCGCCACGGTTTTTCCCGGCGCTTCGTATCCGATCAGCCTGCTATGCGCTACCTGGCCCCAGAAATTCCAGTTCACGTTATTATCGTAAAGGTCCCAATCGATCGAACTTACGTTTGCGTCGTATGTTTTACCACTGCGCCACACATTGGTATTGATCAGTGTGATCCTTGAATTATTTTTCAGCCCCTGATCAAGTACAAGGATATTGTAGTTGGTAAGAGGGCTGGTTTCCACGCTGCGTTGCTCCTTCATCCCATTTTCAATAAGGGCGTACTGCGCTTTGGTGATAGCATTGAAAAAACCGATGCCCAGTTTCTTCTTGGTGCGCCCGCTGATCTTTGTCGCATTGATCAATTTGGTTTGTACAGGGTTTTCCAGCACTTTTTCATCCGGCGCCAGGTTATTATAGGCGGCACCATAGTTGACAGGCGCACCGCCGATCCTGCGGCTGTAAAAGAGATTGCCTTTATTGAACAATTCAGTGCCTTCGTTGAAGAAAGCCCTGTTCTCATTAAACTTTACTTCGAAAGGGGAAAGGTTCAATACCTGGTTATCACTCTGCACCTGGCCAAAATCAGGAATCAGGGTCATGTCCATGGTAAAGCCATCGGAGATGCCATACTTTACATCCATACCACCATTCACAGATGTTTCCCATTTGTCGGTGGTGGCAGGATTGCGGGTCAGGTAAGTGGAGAAATAAGGAGAAAAAGAAAGCCGGACCGGTGGTTTGATATCTGTTAAACCTGTCCATATCCCAGCCTGGTTCATAAATCCGAATTTGGTAGGGTCTACAGGACTCCAGGAAAGCTGCTGTGCCAATTTAGCCCTGCGGCGGATGATATTGAAATTCCAGTTTTGTACTTTTTCCTTACTGAAGCGGATGGCAGAGTAAGGGATGCGCATTTCAAATGACCAGCCTGTATCAGTGATCCGGGTTTGGGTATGATACACGGCGTTCCAACTCATATCCTCATCCCCGGTTGAATATTTCAGGTCAAACTGTTCGTTGAATGGGGTTACATAAAGCCCAAGCCCATTGATCTTATCCTGGTAGGTATCAAAAATGATCCCGATAAAATCATTTACGCCTATTTCATCACGGCCGGAAAGCTGGGCAGCCACACTGTCTCTTGTTCTTTCATAATTATAGCCTCCGAAATAAATGAAATTGTCGTCATACAAAAGATATACTTCCGTCCTGTTTTCCGGAGCTTCTCCACGTCCGAAGTGGGGCCGCATTTCAACAAAATCTGTAATAGCGGGTGATTGCTTCCAGGCGGGTTCATTGGGTATGCCATCGAGGGTAATAGGAAGTGTGGAGCGGACAGCTGCGACCTGTTTAACTTTTTGCGCAAAGAGCGTCATGCAGCATAGCAAAAGAATGCCCGAGAAAAAAAGTTTCATCAGAGTGGTTGTGGTTGTTGACAAAGAAACGTTGCTTTTAAAAAATAGTTACAGCATCCTTGTTAAGAATTGTACAATGCTGTATTAATGGTAACTAATTATTATGAACGGGAAGTGTCGCCAATACGGTCATTTTCCACTTCCATAACATAACAGCGCAAAGTGAGGGATCATAAAACATCCCTGGAAAATATTTACATATAGTGCAGGAATAAATTGATAAAATACCAGGAACCGAAGGGCCGGCAATGAATGGAAGGGATGTGTTACCTTTATTCTCTCCGTAAACTAAAAATACTGATCATGTTCAAGGACGCAAGCGTTGCCGAGATAGAACTTGCTTTACAGGATGCCTGGAAAGCATTCCATATATACCGCAAATTATCGCTGAAGCAGCGGGCTGATTTTATGCGGACGGTGGCAAAAGAAATTGAAGCAATAGGAGATGAATTATTGCAGGTAGCAGCAGAAGAAACACATTTACCTGAAGCAAGATTGAGGTCTGAACGAGCCCGCACCATGTTTCAATTGACCAGCTATGGGGAAGCCTGCGAGCGTGGCGACTGGCTGGAAGCAAGGATCGATACTGCCATTCCCGATAAAACCCCTCCCAAACCAGACTTACGGAAAATGCTGGTGCCATTAGGGCCTGTGATAGTGTTTGGCGCTGCTAACTTTCCTTTTGCTTATTCAACGGCAGGAGGCGATACGGCCTGTGCATTTGCAGCAGGCTGCCCGGTGATTGTAAAAGCACATCCTGCACATGCACGTACGAGTGAGCTGGTGGCACAGGCGATCCATAAAGCAGTAAAGGCAGCTGGCCTGCCTGCCGGTGTATTCTCCCATTTGCATGGAGTTTCTTTTGAAGTAGGTAAAGCATTGGTTGAGCATCCTTATACAAAAGCTGTCGGCTTTACCGGTTCATTCAATGGCGGTAAGCAATTGTTCGATTGGGCCAATCAACGCAAGCAGCCCATTCCGGTGTTTGCAGAAATGAGCAGCATTAACCCTGTTTTCCTCCTGCCCGGAAAAATGAAACAATCAGCCAGTGAAACAGCCAAACTGTATGCAGGTTCCATTACGCTGGGCGTTGGGCAATTTTGTACCAATCCCGGCCTGATCATCGGGATTGATAATGATGATCTGCAAACCTTCAATGATGCATTGGCAGGAGAGATCGTTAAAGCATCACCTGGCATGATGCTGAATACAGGCATTTTCAAAAACTATGTGGAAAGAAGGGCCAATGCATTGTCGCAGGAAGAAGTGGCTACAGTAGCAGTATCTGCCGCAGACCCGCAACTGGAAGAAGGAGCACCAACCATTGCATCAGTGACTGCCCCGGTATTTATGCAAAATCCTATCCTTCACCAGGAAGTGTTTGGACCTTATTCACTGATCGTAAAATGCAGGGATATAGCTGAGATGCAGGAAGTGGCTACACATTTGGAAGGACAATTAACTGCTACACTGATGGCAACGGAAGAAGATATACTTCAACATGAGTCGCTGGTAGAAGAAGTGAAAAATATCTGTGGCCGGTTTATCCTGAATGGTGTGCCAACAGGCGTGGAAGTTTGCCTGAGCATGCAGCACGGCGGCCCTTTTCCTGCTACAACAGACAGCCGTTTTACTTCTGTAGGCGCAGATGGGATCAAACGGTTTGCAAGACCGGTTGCATTTCAAAACTGGTCAAATGAATTGCTGCCTGCTGAATTAAAGAATGAAAACCCTTTGCAGATCTGGCGGGTAGTGAACAATGAAAGGAGCAGGTCGGGTATTTGACGGATATTTATTGTACTGCCATTACCCTTTTTCTTATTTGTATCGTCCACCAGCCGGTAACGAGCAGGGAAATGATAAAATAACCTTCCAGCAAATAGGTGATGAACGGAGTATAGGCCTTTGCTCCAAACCAATCGTTTTGCAGCACCAGGAAACCGATGCCCATACTGCAGCGGACAAGCTCACATATAAATGCGGAAACATTCCCATCCATTAGATCAGTGAGTGCATATACACTCAAAAAGATAAACCCTCCATACCAGAATATATAAGAGCTGTCGATGTTTTTGATGAGGGCAATATTGCCAAATAAATAGCTGACAAAAAGCAGCACCATCAGCAATTGCATCCAGCACCAGGCTTTGAATGCACCGGAGGCCGGTGTACTGTACTTTTCAAAATGATATACATCTTCGATCTTGTAAACGGGATATTTTGCCGCCACATCAGCCGGGCGATAACCGGTGGGCTTAAACCAAAGTGTGAATTTATCTTTCCAACTGGCTGTTCTCCACGCATCTTTTATCAGCAACCATATATGCTGAAAATTTATTTTGATCGGGTTCCAGGTGCGGGCAGGCCTGGTAATACCATACACAGGCGGCACATCAGGCAATTCTTCCTGGAAGCTGCCAAACCATTTATCCCACCAGATAAAGATCTGCCCGTAATTCTTATCGAGATACTCAGGATTGATAGCATGATGCACCCGGTGGTGGGAGGGGGTGACAATGATCTTTTCGAGAAATCCCATTTTGTTTATATGCTGCGTATGATACCAGAACTGGGCAAATAGATGAAGCGGAGCAACTACTTCGATCACCTGCCTCGGCACGCCCAATAATGCTGCAGGCAACAGGAATATCACAAAGATCCTGACTATGGAAGAAATGCTTTGCCGCAAGGCACAGGCCAGGTTGAACTCTTCACTGCTATGATGAATGATATGACCGTTCCAGAAAAAATTAGTGACATGTTGGATGCGATGCACCCAGTACCCGGCGAAATCGAGCGCCAGGAAAGCTATGATATATACGATCAGGGAAGAAGAAATATGCGTGAGGGCAAGATGATTTACCAGCCAGGGATAAGAGATCAATACGAGATAAATGCCCAACACATCTTTAGTGACATTGGTAACCCCACTGCTGAGGCTGGAAAGCATGTCCATGGTATGGACCGTTTCCTTCTTTTTATACCAGCCATACCACTTTTCAAATAATACCAGCAGAAGGAAAGCCGGCATGGCTATCAGGAGTATTTTTCCGTAGGTTTCCATATTGGAGCAATCAGTTGCCAAATCTACTAAATTCCCGGGTTTTGCATTCCCACAAAGACGACGGAGACCACAAAGAAATACTGACGCCTTTTTCTTCTTCAATGGCTTTATGGTACCGTAAAGCAAGACAAAATATTTTTTTTGTGGTCTCCGTCGTCTTTGTGGGAAAATTGACCAGAAGCAATAAATTGCCCTAAACTTTTCATTCCCTGAACTTTTTAAACTATTATTGAAAGGCGGTGTATTTTTGAAAACATTTTTGTGAATTATGTGTTCTTGCATGCTGGAACACGGTTATGAGGGCGGGTAAAGTAATGTTAATTTTGCCCAGGCAGGTTTTACTCTTTTTATTTTTACAATACTTATGGACTGTACATCTACCCGTTTGTCTTATGCAAAAGCAGGCGTGTTTTCCAAAATAGCGACGGATTATGTTTCCCAGGCTGCGGACTTGCGGCCGTTTTTCCAGCATACTCCAACACTGGACGGCATCCGGAAAGCTATCAGTGAAAGACAGCAATTCCCGACCAACAGGAAATTGCTGGCGGAGGAATTGCAAAAACAATATGCGACCGTTTCCCGGAGCAAAGTGGTAACAGAAAATATTCAGTCCCTATTGTCTCCTGATACTTTTACCATCACTACCGCTCATCAGAACAATATATTCACCGGGCCCTTATATTTTATCTATAAAATACTCCACACGATCAGTTTGTCGGCACAACTGAAGCAATCATTGCCACAATATCATTTTGTGCCGGTTTATTATATCGGTTCAGAAGATGCTGACCTGGATGAGCTCAACCATATCTATCTTGATGGGGAAAAACTGGTATGGAATACGCAGCAAAAAGGAGCTGTTGGCCGGATGAAGATAGATGCGGCTTTGCTTCGGCTGATCGACCGGATGGAAGGACAACTTTCCGTGCAACCCAATGGAGCAGAGATCATCAGCTTGCTCAGACAGCATTATAAAAGCGGCGATACGGTAGAACATGCCACTTTTAGTTTTGTGAACGCTTTATTTGCTGAATACGGTTTACTGGTGCTGATGCCCGATAATGCTGCATTGAAGAAACAATTGATCCCGGTGTTTGAAGATGATCTTCTTCATCAAACCGCATCGGGTATTGTTGGAAAAACTGCAGAGCGGATACAGGCGGCAGGTTATAAAACACAGGCACATCCCCGGGAGATCAACCTGTTTTACCTGAAAGATGATATCCGAGAAAGGATAGAGCTTCATGGCGATGAATACCAGGTATTGAATGAAGGGCTGCCATTTTCCAAAGATAAAATGCTGGCCGAATTGCAATGGCATCCTGAACGTTTCAGCCCAAATGTGATCCTTCGCGGAATTTACCAGGAAACTATTCTACCTGATATCGCTTTTATTGGCGGTGGGGGGGAACTGGCTTACTGGCTTGAGCTGAAAGATCTTTTTGCTCATTATAAAGTCCCTTACCCTGTTCTGGTGCTTCGCAATTCCTTCCTGGTAGTTGAAAAGAAATGGCAGGCCAAGATGGATAAGCTGGGCTTCAACATGGAGGACTTCTTTTTGCGCGAACAGGAATTGCTCAACCGGTTGGTGAAAAGAGACACTGCAAATAAACTGAAGCTGAACGGAACGCTTTCACAAACCGAAGCCCTGTATGATACCATCAGGCAGCAGGCTGCGGCAATTGATACTACCCTGGAAAAACATGTGGAAGCCCTCCGGAAAAAAACCGTTTACCGTTTGCAGGAGCTGGAAAAGAAAATGCTTCGTGCTGAAAAAAGAAAATTCAGCGATCAGCAGCGGCAGATACAGGCGATCA
>JGI26534J51046_1001588_pt1 | contig 18287 bp, 41 predicted proteins | sample ThiBiot_750_plan_2_FD_51046 | JGI IMG/M metagenome (IMG submission 51046) | reverse complement strand
TTTTTTCATTTTCGAATTAGAAATGACTAATTGAGTTCGATTCAACCCAGGTAAAATGAATTTTTCTCTAGGGACAAAATCAAAATGGGAATTCCTAATTCAAATTAACGAATTAGGAATTCCCCGTGCGAGCTAATTTGTGAAATGTGGGTTACTTTTCTTAAGGGCAAATCAAATGAGCAATCCGCTCAGAAGGGCGGCCTGTTCTCGTCCTGCTTTGGTCACCTTAATTGGCAACCGCCTTAGCATACCTGACAATCGCGAGGAACAGGTCGGTGTCATTCTTGACGGCCAGGACCGAGACCTCGCGAATGAGGTTGAGGCGGGCGGCCCGAATCAGGTTATCTTCTTCGGTTGCCCACAGGGGCAAGTCTTCGTAGGAAGCGGTATCTAGGTCGATACCCTGGATATCCAGGTCGCGACGGAGGCGGGCTTCACGGGCCGCCCAATAGGCGCGGGTTTGGCGCTGGGAGAGAACGACCTGCTTCTGAGCTTCCGTGAGTCTGTTATCACGGACCTCGGTGCGGGAAGAAGTATAAGCGTCCCATTTGTCCGCAGGGACCCATTCGTGGGCATTGGCCTGGGTGATATAGCCCTGTCCATAAAAGCCTTGTTTCACCGGGATACGAAATTCATCAGGACGAGTTTTCCAAACCTTGGTTTGTCCGTTGCGCCTACACCTGACAGGCGTCTTCCCATCAGCCTGCTTATCCGACACGTGGTAAAATTCCCGAACGCTCGGGTTAATTGCTTCCTGTTTGGTTACCATGGTTATGCGTTCTCCTTCTTTGATTTAGACCGCGGGCCTTCCATTGTCACATAATGCCAGGCCTGCCCGCCGGTGCCACCGAAGCAGGCTGTTACCTTGGACAGGCCAATACGAGCAGGCCTTTGCTTCTTTTCATAAGGGCAGGTGTAAGGCTTTTGCTGAATTGAGCAAATTTCGATCCAAACGAGAGGGACGAAGGGAACGGTCAAAATGACCTGTTGTTTAATTTCGTGGTTACGCCACATGTCAGAATGAATGCGGGCCAGAATCGGATGCACTTGAGCGGACACGCTAGCTAACCTCTCTTACGGGAATGAATTTACGTTCTGCCGCTCGTTTACACCGGCAGGCTTCCTTCTCGTCACCTTCTTCGCGGTATTCCGCCGCAGTCGCAAGGCAGTCGAGAAAATTCGTCAACTCGATAGCCATGTCTTTGGCGCGATTCAGGTCTTTGCTCGACATGCTGGCCAAGCGTTCGGGACTCAGGTCTAAGTTCAAGAGTTTCACGAAATTTCAACCTCCTCAAATTTACCGGTTAGGCAGGCCTGTAGGGACCAAACTACCGCTTTGCCTTTCACTGCTTTCCGGTCTATGCGAAAAGCCCTGCAACCGGTCGCACCGGGCTCAAATACCCCACAAGGCAATAGAGGTATTTCACTTAGCCACCAGCATGCCTGCTTCGGCAACCGCATTGGCGAAAACCCAAAAGTTCTTTGTTCCCATGGTCTCGATTTCCTTGCTGACTTTCGTGCGTTCCCATTTCCCGGCCCAGGAGCAAGCCGGGTAGGCTTCTTCATCCGTTAGCGCCCAACCTGGGCCGATACCCGGGATCTTCCGGTAAAGCTCGAGAATTACCCAGGCCACGGCTCCGGCCGACCTTTCACGGGTGCCGTTCGGTTTGTTCTGGGAGTAGCAGTAGGGTGCAATCTCGCGGGTCCTCCCGGGGATTTTGCCCAGGCTTTTGAGCAGGTTGCGTAAGCTCACGAAGCCTGCTTGCGTTCCCTCCTCGATACCCAGGCCCGATAAGCAGGCTTTCGCCTCGCTCGCGGCTAGAAGCGCCTTTCGAAGCGAACCATCGGGCAAAGAAGCGAGGGTCCTGCCAGGGAAGTCCCGGGACAGAATCCCGGCGGAGCGGAGAAAATCCGCTCCTGTGTGCCCTAGCTCCTGGCGAAACAAGGCTTCTGCTTGGTTCTCCAGGAGGATGATCCCTGGCTTGCCTTCACCCGTATTATGGGCATTACGGGATTCGGTGAGAAGGGCAAATGCGGTTTCAATCTTAGACATGGCGGAAGGGTCCTTTCGTGCGGTGCTAGCGGGTAGTTTGGTGGGGAACAGGCTTAAGGCCTGGGTGAAATCGGCGAAAAATTCGTTCCATTCGAACGCGGCATGATAGGCCTGGATCCGTTCGGTCGTTTCGCGGTAAAGGTCAAAGTTCGGGGGGAGAGGGATTTTCCAAGCGGCGAACATTAGCGGAAGATCCTCCTTCGGGTTTTTCGGTGGGGGCGCACGCGGGAAGCCAAAACCAATTCCTCGCGGAACAGGTCACAGCCTTGCTGGCGATCCTCCTCGTTGTCGGAATCCTGCAACCAATCCCACAAAGCATGGGCGCTTTCCAAGCGGTTCCCGAGCGGAACAAAGCCCGAAGCCTGCAGGAATTCGGTTCCGGCATTCTGGTCAAATTCGCTTTCCCACGAAAATCCCTGGAGGGTGACACCTGCGACGGAAGCGGAATTGAGCCATTCCAAGATCTTACCCTTAGAAGCAGGATATCCGTCCGAAGCGATCATGACGCACAGGTCTTGCTGTAAATTGCCGAAGCGGTATTCGCGTTCCCAATTCGGCGCGAATTCGTCACATTCGGGGGAATCCCAAACCGAAGGCATGGCGGAAACAGGCGCAACTTCGCGCTTCGTGAGCATAAGCGAGAGTTCGGCAATTAGGCTTCCGCCATTCTTGCGCAGGCGTTTAGCCTTGTCGGCGCGGTAGTTCGATTTGACGATCATGGCTAACGTCCTACCTTTCGGAAAATACCTGCGTTAATGGCGGCGAAGCCAAGGAACGTGAGACCCAGGAACACGGCCGGAACCTCTACAATCACCCGCAGGTTCCAGGCCTGCGAAGCGCGGTGCGCGGCTTCGGTCAACATCCAAAGCTCGAGGGAAGGCGTATGCTTACAGCCGATCCACAGGTCGGAAGCAAGCGGAGCAGGCGTAGTGAGCAAAGCCACCTGCGCAACGAACACAAGGGCGGCGTAGAGAGACACGAAGAGGAAAACGGCGAAGCCTTCCTGACTGTCGGAGAGGGTGCGGGTTTTGGTCAACTCGGCGCGGATGCTCATTTCAAACCTCCGGTGAGGAAAATTTCCATGTGAAGCGCGTCTTCTTGAGGGGCTTCGACTTTGGTCACAGGAACGAGGACGAAGCGCGCGCGGCGGGCGGCGGCTTTGGCGGTTTCTATTGCGTTACTCATACTCCGACTATAGCACGGCTCTTTCATGAGATCCGGCCAGTATCGGCACCCTACATGCTCGGGAACGTAGTGTTTATGCGGGTTTGGCCTGCGTTTGTGCCAGAACCTGCCGACGTTTGGCATAGAAAAAAGTGTTCACAAACATTAACATGGCGCGGCGAGGATTCCGCCAGCAAGGCGGGGGATATTTGTTGGAAAATCTTAACATTTGCATGAGAGGACAGGGTGCGAGTTTTCTCGAAGGGTCCTGGTTGCCCAAAAAACGTTCACTTTGTGCTGCAAAGTAGTGAACAAACATGTAGCCGACCTGCGCAAAAAAAGTTTAGGACCCAATACACCGGCCAGGGGTCTGAACGCCTAAAAAGGGCCCTACAGGGCCTAGAAACCGCATAGCAGTTTGTTCACCTGATTTGACAAAGTTTTTCTTTTGTGCTGCCTTGACAAACCGGTTCGGTGTCGTTCCATGCTCCAACGTGAGCATGTTAACAAATTGTGAACTTCGCTTGACAAAACCGGTTATTTGTGTATAGGCATATTTCGAAATTATGCAATCTACCGCATAATCCTTGACAAAAAACTTTCCATGTCCTCACTTGACAAAATTTTTTTTCCATGATCGCCAAAAAACTGTTGACAAAAAAAATTCTATACCCATACTTGACTTTAACATTTTGTTAACATTTGGCACTGCTTTTTTTTTATAGGATCGGATCCCCCTTCTATAGTAGCACATGGTGTCAAGCGTTTTTCGGACAGGAGAACAGGCCTGTTTGTCAAGCAGAAAAATTGTAGTTGACAAATCCAGAAAAATCCCGACGGAAAATTCTTTTGAGCCTGTAGGAGACAGGCGGCGCGCCGCGCCGGTATACTGGGGACGGTATACNCCGTTCACCTGCCGATCCGTTCACTGGTATACACTCGACCACGTGAACAAACGTGGCCTTTTTTTATAGGATCGGATCCCCCTTCTATAGTAGCATACTCAAGGGGGGCGAAAGTCAATCGAAAATGTTAAGGTTCCATAACATTTAACTTTTTCGCAATTCATCAAGTCTGCATTGCAGCTTTTCGCAATTTCGAAGTTCATTAGTTCATAATTGCTGAATTTAGCAAATCCTAAATGATTTGAGTCTTGAGTTCCTCGGCCCGCTTCGAAGTTTATTTCTTCCGCTGGGACGGCCTTTAAAAAGAAAAGAAAAAAATCCCCTCAACTATGGTCAAGGGGACGTGGTGAATCTGAAACTCAGGGAAGTTTTTTTCGTTAGTGTTTCCAGGTATTGGCTTTAACGAATTCCATAACCCGGCTTTTTACCATGTCGAAAGACATTTTCCCGAGCATGTTTTTCCAGTTTTGATCATATTCAAAAAGTTTTTCCAAATCTTCCACCAAAACAACCTCACAGGAGCAGGTGCGTTTCTCGCTCACTTTCTCTGGTCCTTTCTAGCGGCCTTTTGAGCCTTCTTGGTCCATACGTATTTAGCCGTAGCCGGCTTCTCTCGCCAGTATGCAGTTCCTGGCCTGTAGGCAAATCTTCGTTTGTTCATGCTAAAACTCCATAGCGAGCAAATACCCGAGCTATACACCCTTGAGCCGTAGATATAGCTATATCCTGCTCAAGGGACGAAGCAGCACCTAATTCAGCATGCAAATCCGCCCGCAATGCATAGAGGAAATTTTCTACTATATTTTCTAGGTAACCCCAGTATCTTCTTCTCCTAGCTCCTCTTTCAGTAAAATTACAGCGTTAATTTTTTTCAAAAGATCGTTTTTCATGTTAGCCTCCTATTGTTCCAAGGTGTTCATGCGGATATACTCGCGGATCTGAAACAGCATACCCTTTACGGTTGTTACCGTCTGGAATTCACCTTCGAAATTCTGAAGAAATTTCTCAAACGGATCCAGGAGAATGAATTTCTCGTTTTGGTTGCTGGGGTGATTTTGACGAATGAATACTAGCAATTCACGCAGGCTCATATCTTCTCGACCACCATGGGACAAGCCTGATCTAAGACAAGCGTTGATTTCAAGTTCGAAAGCCAGCAAAGAAAAATGGCCCAGTTCACTGGTGGAAGCGAAGGAATACAAGGCGCTTCCCTGTCCGTCATGCCATTCGGAAGCAATTTTTTGAGCCTCCCAGCGTTCTAGAGGTTCCGCTTCCGCTCGGGCTTCGTAGCTTGCTTGGATCTGTTCCTCGGTGGGTTCAGCTTCTTCCACGAGGCCGAGGTTTTCGAACTGTTGCATGGCTCCTCCTAGACTGACTGTCACAGAGTTCTAAGGCGTCAATTAAGGCATGCTCCTCCCAGGAGACTTCTCCGCCGGTCTTATGCTCGACACCGGCAAGCTTGAGAATAGAGCAAATTTCAATTGCCTTGTTCCGAGCGGTTTCGAGTTTTTCTTTGCTTAAGCTCATGACGTTTCCTCACTTTCTTATTGTAGCGCGCCTGGCGTTGTCGTTGAGCATAGTCGCCCCAAGTTCCAAACCCAAAAGGCTCATCTTTCCATCTAGGTTTGCCTTTTTTCATCTTGCAATTCTCCGTTCACGACTTTGCGGACGCACCAGCGTTGTTTTCAATAACCCAATGGGTGCCCTGTGCGATTTGCTCCTCTATAGAGAGGGGCTGAAGTTCGCCGTTCTCGACCCTATGAACTTTCCATACAGCCGGGCCTAAATTCTGTGCGATTTGGAGGGCATCAGGTTCCGTTTGGAAGGTTGCAGCGTCCTTTATATCCGTAGATGATTCCGCACGACCGGTATGATCCATACCTATAAAGAAATTGCCCCCAATAGTTCGGATAATCCACCAAACAGGTTTTGGTTCCTCCGGAAGGCGGCGGGCAAGGTCCTGGAAAAGTCTGGTTTGCTTTTCTAAAATTGTGCCCATGATTCGCTCCTTTCTTATCAGACGGGACGGAAAAAGACCCCTTCGGCCTCTGTGCGCTTCGCAAGCATTGGCTTCCAGGGTCCGTTTCAAAGCTCCAGCTTAGGCGCTGGCGGCCTCTTCCTGGTTCTTGATCCAGGCTTCGATGCTGGCTTCGGGCCGCCCCGTGGCTTCAGCGATCTCGGCAATGGTCTTGCCTTGATCGAGCAGTTCACGGATTGCCTTCGAAGGCATACGCCCACGAATGCCCACCACATTGGATTCCTCGGTTTCGGCGGGCTTGTGGTTCTTCCACGTGTCGAAAGCTTTCACCAAGGTGGAGTAGTGGCCAACCTCAGACAGATCCTCGCTTTCGATATGGCCGCGTAGGGTGCCGTTGACGAAGAGTTTCGCGCCGACCACCTTGGGTTCGTCACCCTCCAGGTCAAACAGGAGTTTCTGAGTCAAGACCGCTTCCTTGCCGAGGAGCCGGAACCAATGTTCCCGGTCCGTGGTTTTGCGGGTATCATAAGCGACGGGAACCAATTGAAGGTAAGGATCGGCGGCGGGAGTCGGAAGCAGTTCCTGAACGCGGTTCAAGAGAACGTTCAACTCCTCGATGCTCAGGCCCTGCAGGTTAGCGGTTTCTACGTTGATACTCTTAGCCATGATTGTGTTTCTCCTTTAAGCTTTGGTCCTACCGTTTTTTCGGTGGCCGTTGTTTGCTACTTCTCTTTTATAACCGATTTGAAAACCAGGAGTCAAGAAAAACTGTTATGGTTTTTTAATAACTTGGATTTCACCCTAGAGGTAATAGTTAAGCGGTTGTTGAAGTATTTTTGATTTTGCCTTAAACGGGTTGAAGTAGCTCCAGGATTTTTTGAACCTGCGCTTCGGGCTTGTCTTTCAAATCCTCGCGGTCTTCTTGGGAAATTTCGCTGGATTTGTGAAGTTCGAAACTCTCTTCAATCCAAACCGGACAAAGAGGGGCCAGCATAGGCAAGGAAATCATTTGATTGCAAACGGTGTTTCGTTGCCAAAGCGAAAGATGATTTCTGCAAACCATTAGATCATACCTCCGGGAAGGGATCGGGCGCGGCGTTCGGCCGTTACTGCTGCCAGGTTGGCTTCAGACGCCGCTAGACTGCGGCGGGCATGTTCCACCTGTTCTAGACGCACCAGGAACGTTTCCTCCAGCCTCCAGGCATCTAGCTCCTGTGGGTTGCTGGCGAGAGGGTTCGCCTCCCACAAGCCTAGCAATTCCTGAGCGGNGTTCCCGGTGCAAGCCTCCTCAAGGAGTTTTTGTGCTTCCTCAAAAGGCTTAATCACCAGCGGATCATGGGAAGCGTAACCTCTCATTTGCATTTGCCGGGAATGCTCAAGCATACTGGTCGCGTTCGAAAGTTTACCGTGATACATGCGAGGGGCCGAAACAATTTGCGAAGCCATGATTTTTATTCTCCAGTTTCTTCAGTATACGATACCCAGTCATTTGGCCGGAAATGAGATTCGTCAATATCTTTAACGGCATCTTGAAACGCTTCTTCGGGAGTTTCTCCGTAGCCGGTAAGCGCGATCATGAAAGTGAATTCCTTCATTTTACCTCCGAAATGATTTTAACTAATTGGTCATGTGGAAGATAGAAATTATCCACAAAGGTATAGTATCGGTTGCCAATTGAGAAATACCAATCGACAAGACTGTCGGTTATTTTCTCGCAAACGTGAAAATAACTTCCGCCTCTTCCGTGTTTGGTCCAACGGGACGGAGGGAGAACGTTCAGCATGTCATCAAAGCGTTCTTGAGAAATTTCAGAAGGCTTCGTTTTCAAGCCTGCGTAGTATTCCCTCAGAAGAACGTCTAATTCTTCATCCGTTACTTTGATGAATTGAGGAATTTCCAAACCCTTTTGCTTGGAAATGTTCTGCGCTTGCCGAACATATTCCTCAAAAGTTAAGCCTCCTGAAAAGGCGACTAGCTCGACACCGAATTCGTCAATTTCGGTAGTGGATTGCGTATAGCCCTTAAAAGGCTGGAGAATAATCCAATGCATGGCCGGTTACTCCGCCGGGCTTTCAAACCCGTTCTGGTCGCCAGGGTTTATAGAGTGAAGCAATCTTCCCACAAGGGCGTCCCTGCCGATACCGTGGATATTGTTCGGGTTAGGGGTTTGAATATTCGACATTTGAAAAATCTCTTTTCGTAAAATTTCTACCCCGTGACCTTATCACAAATCCGTTTTAAACGGTCCGGCTGTTTGTTAAGAAACGACAACATTTGGAACGGCTACATGCAAAAAGTTGCAACTAGACTTCGCCAAACCGGGTAAAGTTATGCTCACCTTGAGTAAATCCACCTGTAAGGGCCTGTAAGGCGGTTTCTAGCCTGGGCACCCTTGTCCGCTGGTGTAAGCCGGACATAGGCTTCGTTAAGGTTTCTCGGGTTGTTCCGTCGGTTTAGACACAAGAGAGGGGCTTCGAGAAGTTCCCTTACATGTAAGGATCCTGTAGGTATACAGCCATTCACTAAACCCCCTTTTTTTTATAGGATCGGATCCCCCTTCTATAGTAGCACGGTTTTGGCTAAAACAATGTTTCCAAAATGTTAACATATTATGAACAGGTTGTAAACAAAGCCTGGCAGCGCGGCGGGTTCCTACCCGGCTGGAACGGCTACATGCAAAAAGTTGCAACTAGCAAAAATAGACAAAATGTTAACTTTTCACCAAAACGAGAAAATAAAAAAGTTGTTACCAAATTGTTAACTTTTCGACAAATCGAGAAATTTTTTTTATCAAGCACCTAAATGTAAACTTTCCGTCAATTTACAAAAATTTAACATTTAACTTTTCCTAAATGATTTGAGTCTTGAAGCAGTCAATCGGTCTTGAGAGAATTTATTTTCCACCAAAAAGACATATAAAAAATAAAAAGAAAAAAATCCACTCGAGGGAAAGGCACCCACCCGGTGGATCTAAAACTCAGAGAATTTTTTATTTTCTTGGAGGCGGACCTTGATTAACAGGCAATCTCTTACACGCTTGGCAACCGTCTTTTAAACCTAATCCGAATCCCATTATAAAACTAAAGATAAAAATTAAAAAATATTCCATAAAACTGCCTTTCTTAAGTTTGTTTATAACGTAAATCTGTCAACTCTTTTTTGTCATGATATTTAAATACACAAGATTTACACCAATATTGTCTATAAATAGTTTCAGAATACACGCATTTACCCAAGTGAGTTTCTGTTGGATGTCTTTGGGTTCCCCATTCCGTCCATTCTTTTAGATAGTGTTCTACTTGCCAGTCTATAAACTGACGGCATTTAAAACAAACTTGAACGGCATAACTGGAAGTTTTAAAAAACATTTACTCCAGCACCTTTCCAGTTAAGGAACACACTCGAGAAGATTTAAATAGAAAGCCTACAGTCCAAGAAGATTGCTTATACCGAATATAAGCCTGTCTAAGCATTTCTTCTTTAGCTTCCGCTTCGTTTGCGGCAATAACTCGCATAGTCAATCTGTCTCTGTAAGTATTATGAGTAAGGTCGGCGGACCATTCAAATTTACTAGGTTGCCCTATTTTTTTAAGATGTTCAGTAAATCCTTTAAAATCAACAACTTCAAGCATTAATTTTTGAAATACTTGGATAGGAAGTGTTCCTTCGCTATATTTCACAAAATTAAAATCTACTCTTTCTACCTCAACAAAAATGAAGCTTTCACTCCGGCCCCAATTTCTAGACAGATTGGGAATCCAAACCCTCAAACCTTTTTTCACTTCCAAATGAGAAGCAGAAGAGAAAAAGGATTGTAGTTTCTTATCTTTCTTCATACTGTATTTTTCATCGAAAGTATAAATTTCAGTCTTCAAAGTAATCATTTAATTACCAAGTCCTCCATTCTAACAAATAGACAAATAAGGCAAAGCCTAAGAAAAACATTTTATTTTTCTCCAAATAAAGCAGATTCTAAAGTAGTTAATCTTGTCTGAATATCTTTTAAAGCAGCTTTTAATTCTTTGGTGTCCACTGTTTGAAAAACAGTTCCTCTTGATTTGTAGTGAGTTTTAACTGCTTTTCCATAATTACTTTTTTTGCTCACAAGAGTTCTCACTTTCCCAAGCCTGGTTTACCGCTCGGTTATACCAACGATTAGGATTTCTATCTAACTTAGGTAGATTATTTTTTTGAATTTCGTCATAAGGAAGTTGCTCGTAACACTGTTTTTCTTCGTTCCAAGGACCTTCTTCTTTCTTATTCCTATCCAACCATTCTCGCCAGTAATACAAGGCTTCTACTTGAGTAAATCCTTTAATATGAACTAGTTTAATTCTATTTAAAATAACACTAGCTAGAACTTCTTCTCCCCAATATAAAGACCAGTATACGACTGGAACATATAAATTAAACAAAACATCAGAGGAATATACAGGATTTTCTGCATTAGCTTTTATAAAAGCATCTTCAGCTTCTTTAATTCTTCCTCTAGTTAGAAGGTAGACAATATAATTGGAGTGTGCGACTAAGAATTTAGGATCAGTTTTAATTGCTGTTTTATAAAGTAATTCAACTAGTTCAGGTTCTTTGGCTTCACAATCCAGTTCAAAGGCTAATTTATGAACTGCACAATTTATTAGAACATCTTTAACATCTTTCACAATTCACCACTTCCAAAAACAAAAGAATTCTTTAACAGATTCAACCATTTCTCCGATAAAGGTATCCTGGCGAACATAAACCCAGTTTTTAGGATCCGTTCTTACGATATTTCCTGACCAATGCAGTTCTCTAATAACTGCTCGCTTTCCATCGCTGCTACAGGAAATCACTTTGTATTCCTTTGCTGGATCTTTCCAATAACGGATTATAGAATCTTTAGTAAAACGTTTCAGAATTTATTTCCTCTAAATCTTTTAGAATTGTCCTTTCCCTCCAAAAGCATTTTTTATAATTCGTCTAGAGGTAGCTGCTCTACGTTTTTCAGCATCCTCTAAATTATAATTATATTTAGGATTAGGAGTTAGTTTAGGCTGATTTCTAGAAGCTCTCTTTTTTCTAGTTAACTCTTTTTGAGCTATTTTAATTTCTTCAATAGTTTTTCCTAGAACTTCAGCAATTTTCTTGCATGAATATTCAGGATTCTTTTGAAGAATTTTAATAAATAATTGTTCTAATGTTGTGACTTCAGCCAACTTCTTCCCGTTCTTCCCATGTTTGTTTTGGGACGAGGTTCAATTCTGTTATTTTCTTCTAAATATTTTCTAATACCACAAATAGTTTGTGAACTTACACCTAAAGCCTTAGCTGCTGTTGCGTTACAAATATAAGGATTTTTAAGAAAATATTTTTCAACTCTTCCAATTGTCTCTTCACTAAATTTAGATTGCTTCATTAGAAGCTTCTTTCTTTTGTTTACGCAAATCGTTAAAAATATATCCTTTTCTTTTTAACCGGCATTTAGAACTGTTTACAGCATTTACTGTAGTTCCTAATTCTTTAGCTATTTCTGTTATAGATTTTTCTGGATGTTCCAGAATAAAGGAAACTTAATTTTCCTGTAATAATTGGAGGCCTTGTGGCTAATCTGGTTATAGATTTATTTTTTAATAAAAGACCTCTAGCTACCGAAACAGTTCCATGTTTTAAATTTAATGCCATTGCGGCTTCTTTTATAGAAGTATTAGGCTTTTCCTTATAGAAATTTTCTATCTTCTTAACTACATTATGATAATTGTTAACAAAATCTGCACCTTTTTTCTTAGCAGTGCTCTTACACTGTCTCAACACTCCAAAAGAAAGATTTAGTTTTTCAGCAGCCTCTCTGTCATTAAGAACATCATTATTTTTGTAAAACTCCCAAATTAATTTTTCAGTAGGTGTAAGTTTTTCCATGATTGTAGCACCTTTCTTGTTTGAACCAGTATAGCACAGTATGTCAAGATAGTTCAAAGACTACAGGCTTATGTTTAGAAGCACAGTTCCGGTAAGCATGTTGCTTACTACCGGCCATAGCAGCGTTAACGAACAAGGGGGAAGGACCATTAGGCCAATTATTAATTCTTTTAATTCCATAAGATTCATGAATATGTCCAAATACATGCAATTTCAAATTGGTGCATCTAGACATATAAATCAACAAGGCTTTAGAACCCCAATTACTTCCATCTAAAATACCTTCAGGTGGACTATGGGTGATTAAAATATTAGTATCTTCAGGAATTTTATGAAAATGATGATACAATTCTTTATAATCTCTTGGAGAGAAAGCCCAGTCTCCACAATAAGGAGTCCAAGGAGATCCGTAAAATTTCTTTCCACCAATTTCACATTCCGAATCCATAAGATAGATAATGCCTTTTTCTTCAGCTAATTGCTTGGCTAGTCCGGGTTGTTGTTCACAAATAAAGTCATGATTTCCCGGAGTCAATATCTTATTTTCATAAGGCAATTCACTATACCATGAAAGAAAATTTTCATATTCACCAATTTTTCCCTCATGGGTGCAATCTCCCGAATGAATAACAACGTCTGCTTGGCCTGGTAAATTTTTTAATCTGTCATGATCAGAATGAGTATCTGAAATACAACATATTTTCATAATTTTCTCCAAATTGCGGGAAGCATTCTGCTTTTTTTTCTTTCACAGACAACTAAAGCTTTTTGGTTACTAAGAACCTTCGCTAAAGATTTATTGGTAGTTTGTAATGTTTTACATAATGGATCTAAATCGAATTCACTTCCTGAAGGAATCTTTTCTAATTCTTCATGAAGTTTAGTATATTTTTCTTCATTTCTAGATCCGTCTCCAACAATAAAATATCTAGACATTATAAATAGCTTCAAATTCTTGTCTAATAAGGAATAAAGCTCTATTAGCTGATTTATCTCTATTCTTAGCTAGGATCTTTGGTAAGCGGTCTTTCAGATATTCTTTAAATCTGGATTTCTTTGCATCAGCTTGGGGGTCTTTAATTTCGAAAATTATCTTTCCTTTTTTTCCTAAGAAAAATAATTCTCGCTCATCCAGCTTTCCTGGGCGAAGTCTGTTGTGAATTAAATTATGTCTAGCTTGGTGAAAAAGATCCTCACTAGGATGTTTTACAAGTCTACCTAAATTTCTTCTATCTATGTCAGTAAAGCCAGTCCTTTTAGCTAACAAATCAAAACTTGCTATAGATCCTCCAACACCTTCTTTAATTGGATCTCTATAATCAGAATAGATCGAAGTAAGCCTGTATTCTGATCTATAAGCCTGCAAAGCTGCTGCTATTTCTCCTTCATGAGAATTACCTGGAAACCAATCTGAAGTAAAAGATTTAACTAAAGTATTATTACAATAAATATCAAATCCAAACCGACAAATAGCTCCACTTTGATCTTTTCTATCATATTGAGCAGCTTCGCAATAGGCTATCATAAAATTTCCTTTCTACTTAAATTTGTATTTATTTGGATTTTCCTTAAAATCGTTAAATAAGGCAACAGTAACAAAATGTGTTGTTTGATTTCTGAAGTCTCTAACCCTATATCCAGCTTCAGTAATTTCTGGATAAAAAGATTTAGGAGTTTCACTAAACAAAGCATTAAAATCAGTTACTTGAGCAATAGCTGCGCAAACATTGCTAGATTCAGTAGACTCTGATTTAGAAAATCTCCAACTATCTTTACAATCTCTCTTAGATTCTAGAAAAGATTCCACCGCAAAAAATCTAGGCCTTGTTTTATGCTCTAAAGCTAGAGAGTCTAGCCAAGGAGTATTAGATTTTTTAGTAACTTCAGTAATTTGAGTAACACTATAAGCTAAAATTTTATTTTCAATTTTACAAGCAGCTTCTAGGCCTTTAATAAAAGAATCTACTTTAGATTCTTCCATCAATTCTGACTCTAAAGTTTGAGTCAATTTTCCATCTTTAAATAGACGGTAAGAAACTTTCCAATCAAATTTAGGCATAAATTCCTCTTCTTCTAATTTAAAAATACTTTTTTCTAGTTCCAAACGGGCTAATCTGTTTTCTTTATATCTTTTCTTCTTAGCTCTTTTTCTGTCGGAATAGGTTGGCTTAGGAAATTGAGCAGCCCATGCAGCGCGACGGCGTCTTTCATGTGAAGGCATTAAGAATTTTCTTCTGCGTCTTTAATAAATTTTTGGAAATGCTCATAAACTTTAATTGGAAGAATATTTTTGGAAATTTCTTCATTTTTTACGATCAAATCCCAAAATAAAGCATGGGCAACTGTTTCAGCAGTTTTACCCCTCAATTCATTTGAAGCAAGCATTTCCATATTTAAAGCTTGTTCCGAATGATCTGCTGAATAAAAAGAAAAATTCTTTATTGGAATTTGTTGATTTATATTAAAATGAAAATTATCAAATTGTGATAAACATGTATCAGTTACGTCAATTTGAACAAAAGCTCTAGATCTGCCTCCAGAACAGTAGTCTGCGTATAAAGTAATTGTTCGTTCAAAAACCCAATGTTTTTTATACCTATAAGGTTCAAATCCGTCGGCTGAAGTATAAGTTCTGCTGTAAGTAATTTGATTTTGTTTCATTTTTTATTCTCGGCAATTACTTTTAATTGATCTCCAATATAAAGCAAATAATAAACAAATGCTGTTGCTATATCCTTATATCCGGCATTATAAGAATGGGCATTTTCAGCGTATCGCAAATGACGTTCGGCGTTTTCTTTCATTATTAAGCTCCATGTCCAATCATCGTAATTTCAACGTTTTTGAATTTTTCTTTTAATTCTTCCATCATCGTTTGCATGTGGCCAACGAAAAGTAGAGAACCACTAAGAGTTAATTCACAAGTATGCTCAGTCAATTGTTTTTGAGAACATACTCGATCTTTAGTCAAGCAAATTTCCGTAAATTTGCGAATTACGTCTAATCTATCTTTTGGATTATACTTAATTTTATCGGTAAGAGAATATCGGATAAAAGGCATCGAATTTCTAGAAACACACATAACAATACCCCCTGTTAGTCAAGTAGACCCTAAAGGTCGAACCTAGAGAGTCTAGTTGGATTAGTTATATACTAACATACTGTGTCAATAGTGAACAACAGGTGACTAGTGTAAGATGTAAGTCTCTATATAACTACCTGGATTTTTTTCACAGTAGAATTCAGCTTTGTTTTTTTCTTCATAAATAAACATCAAAGTTTTTGTAGAACCTTGATCTTGATCTTCAAAGACACAATAAACTTTTTTCTTACAAACAAATCTATAAGCAGAATAAAGAAGATTTAACAATTTCATACAAAACTTTCTACTTCTACCCACGTAGGGGTGTATTGTTCTTTTTTCATTACCAAATGAATAAGACGGCGTTGGACATCAAGATGTTGAGAGGTTTGAAGAACTCCTTGAATAAAGACTTTTGCTTCTTTGGCGTTGTCAAATTCATAAATTTGTTCTTTATGTCCAAGAAACTTAATCTCTACCTGTCTAGGAGAATTGTCTTCTTCTATGTTTATTTGATGAGATTCATCTATAGTTTCTAAAATAGATTTGTTGGAAATTTCTTTTTCTCCAAACAAATCTACTGCTTGCTTCAAACTCCTGATAACATGAATATCTTGTTCAGGAGTTCCTTGTTCAATCATTGAATTGACTACTTCGGTTTCTTCATTAGTCAATTTAGGTTTTTCTACTACCAATTGTTTGGAATGATTAGACCAAGGTTCCATTGAAATTGGATGTGTCCATTTCGCCATAAGATTTGCTGAAGAATAATATTCGTGTGTTTTAATCATTTTACTTAACTCCTTTAAAAACTGGTGGTTCCCAAACACTCGTAAAAATAGGGTCTAGTAGCTGTCTATTGTTCTGTTTTCCGGAGAGGATTTGGTTTGTGTAATAATGTCTAAGCATGGAATAACATCTTTAAAATTAATAGAGGAAAGCCTAAAGCACCTAGAACAAAAAAGGAAATTGTAAGAAAATACGCTATTCTAGAAAACACTACTACTCCAAGTGTTAAACCGTCATGAACTAAACATGAAATAATTTTAAAAAGATAAACATAAGTAGCTACAAAAAGGTAATGCCAATCTAAATCTTTCATACGTTAATTCCATTCCTTATGGAAATTACCGGTTGTTAGATACTCGTGATACTCCGCTTCATGTGTAGCTTCGCAAACCTCAAGGTCTTGTTTGACCAAGGTCAGGAGACGGTCTAGACGGCTCCTAGAAGCCTTTGGAATGATAAGGTCAACACCGTTGAACCCCAAAAGCCGGAAGCGAATCATCAGGGCTACGCAAGGGATTAAGCTCGGGAACATAGTGAATTTCCTTTCCATTTACATTAAAAAACAAACTAGGCCAAACTGGAAGACTACTGGGCCAATAGAAAATATAAGTTTTACTTAATTTTCTATAAAAATTTTTATCAATTGGAGTAAGAAGTTCTATATTTTTAACTTCTTCATTTGGCTCTATGATTAGAATTTTATCTTTTTTATTTGGAGCTAGTTTAATTTCACAATCTAGCTTTGGCTCTGAAAAACAAATAGTCGAAAGTAAACAAATTATCCACCAAACTAAAAGCTTTTTCATTCCAATCCCTCTACAAAATCATATTTAGCTGGAACAAGTGTTTCTAAATTTTGATCCCAGTTTTTAATCTGGGTTGCAAGGTCTCCCTTATGATAAAAAAATCTATAATTTTTATTATCTATAAGGATAGTAGCAATAGTTTTATTTTTACCAGTAATATATGAAACAGAGATCGTAGTAGCCTTAGGAAAAAGTTCTCTAAATGCTAAAGCTAACGCACAGGAATAGCAGGAGCCTTTTTCGCCTTTATCTATATGATCTTGTTTTAAATCTACTGTGATCAAAAGCCACCTTTATATCTACAAAAAATACTGCTATTACTCACGGAAATAACCCACCGTCTACGTCTGCGCATTAAATTTTGCTCTCCTCATATTCTTGAACCAAATCAGATAGAAGCTCTCTATTGTGTTCCATCATGACATGAAACAATTCTTGGAAATTTGAAGAGTCTTTTTCTAGTTCTTTTTTAAATTCTAATTCTAAAGCTTCTTCTCTTTCCAAATCAGGTTCTTTAAGAATTTCTTCACTAGCCTTTAGGAAGAAAGTTCTAAGTAGTTCATTATCTTTATCGTCAACAACTTTACCTGGATAATGATTAATTAAATTAACAATATCTTTCCAAGTATTAAGTCCAAGTCTAGGGTAATAAACTGGAGTAAAAGAAAATTCTGGAACTAAATGGTCTTTGTTTGAAGATTGAATAAGCGTTCCTAAAGGAAGACCTTCCCAAGGCCAACACTTATAATACCATTCACTTTCTTCAGTTGGAACAAAATAAATATCTTTTACTATCATAAGTAGCTCCTATTATTAGATTAACTTATTTTCTTTTTTACAATTTGCTCGAAATTGAGCATAAGCATCCTCAAAAAAAGACAAAGTGTGTTTATCAAAATAACATTTAGCTTGCTGTAAAGTGATCAACCAGCCCCAAAAACTAGTTAGATCATGATAATTATAATTTTCACCAAATTTGGTCAAACGGAAAACTTTTATAGTAATTTTCTTTTCTTCAAATTTCCAACCTAAAGTCTCGTAAGATTCTCTTTTAGAGAGCAAAGCTTTAGCATTTGCATAACTCATCTCTCCAGCATAGAAGATACCCTTGGGAGGAGTTACTCTCCATATAGAATTAGGATCTTCTTCAACTGTAACTTCAACAAGAGGATTTTCTAAAGTTAACTGAGATTCCCAATTTTTAAGAGTTTTTATAAATTCAAGTTTCGCTTTAGCTGATTTAAATTTTAATGCTCCAATAGGGAAGTCTATACTGACTTTAAGCGTTAACATTGTCAATAAAACTCCAAATAGTTTTTCCAGTTTCTTGAGGTCCCATTTTTTCTAAAAGATCATATTGTTCTTCCGAAAGAGGTTCGGTTGCCAGCATTTTCTCCCAAGTCTGGGTTTTTCTATTAAAATGAAGATGAAAATCTTCTTCCATACGTTTATTAGCATAGTTAAGCGCAAACGTATTTACTTCAGTGTTTTTAGTTTTATTAAACAAATCTTTATACTGAAGTTTATTATTGATCATATAAATTTCTTTACCAATTGAAAGAAATTGTAGAAAAACTTGTGTAACGCTCATTAAGTTTAATCTTCCTCAAAAAAA
>JGI26534J51046_1001358_pt1 | contig 21344 bp, 25 predicted proteins | sample ThiBiot_750_plan_2_FD_51046 | JGI IMG/M metagenome (IMG submission 51046) | reverse complement strand
AATGATTTCGGCAGTAGGATTGCCATGTAAAATCATATTCATTTTTGCTAAATTGGCAGTAGCAATTTCTTTTTCTTGTCCGTAGAGTGTTATATTCTTTTCCGATTCATCTGCCACTTTTAATAGCAGTGAACCCGAGCCACATGTCGGGTCATAGGCAGTGGTTTGCGTTGTAGAGTTGTCTGTATTGATACCAATTACTTTTGCCAACACACGACTTACTTCTGCCGGAGTATAGAATTGCCCCTTTGACTTGCCGGATTCAGTAGCGAAATGACGCATTAAATATTCATAAGCATCACCTAGAATATCATCGCCCTCCGCACTGTTTTCAGAAAAATCAAGGTCTGGAGAATCAAAGATTAGAATCAAATTTGAAACTGTATCAACAAGATCTTTGCCTTTTCCTAATTTTCCTTCATCATTAAAATCCGGAAATTCATTTAATTTGTTGGCTTCTTCAATTGGCTTGAGTATTTTTTTATTGACGTCATCGCCAATATTTGAAGTTCCTACTAGGGCAACCATGTCGTCAAAAGAAGCACCCTCAGGAACTTTAATCGCTGAGAATTTCTTCCCTTTGTATTTATCAGATATATATTTGACAAATAACAAAGTTAACACATAATCTTTATATTGAGAGGCATCCATACCTCCTCTTAGCTCATCACAACTAGCCCAGAGGGAGCTATATAATTCAGATTTTTTAATTGCCATTTATTTGCATTATCTAATTTTATGTCTACTCCTAACAATGGAATTATACATATTATTTTTCAAACCGCAAAGTTACGGAATGAATTAGATTAACAGAGGTGATTTGTAAGAAATATTTAGCTCCACTTTCATACTCTTTCGATAGCTTCAGGAAAGAGTAAATGGGATTTTTTCTACCTGTTTCATAATTTCATCCCCATTAAGCGAAATGACATCAGAGCCTAATGAGTATTCGATTTCAGTCGCAAAGGTATTCCGTGTTCTTCACGCTGACAGCAAGGTCAAGCCCTAAAGAGTTTGACAAAAAATCTTCCTCTTTTCCTTCTTCTACTATCCGGGCGAGCGTATTTATTCGTCAAAACCTTGCACAGCTAAACACTACCCTTTTTTAAGCTTCTGAAACTCGAATACTCCTCACCGGCTCCGATACGGCATAGCGTTAAAAAAAAGGTCAGAAATTATGAAACAAACGGCAGAAAAAAACAGGAAACAGCGAACCACCTACCTTCCAATTAGCATAGGTTGGGTTTTGAAAATAGTCTTAATCATCGTGGGTTACTCCTTATGGGGAGCAGGGTTTATTTGGGCTTTGGTGGGCTTGTATCTCTTCTATGATGTGATTCGGGGTATTCTTTCGTGCCTGCTGATGTTGGGTGCTGTAATCACTCTTATTTATCTCATGCTGAATTATTTATAACCCTTTAAAAATTAAAATTATGAGTAAAGTATTTTTATTAGGTGCAAACAAGGAAATAGACAGAGCCGAACAAGTGGTAGAGATTAACCAAGTTATCCAAATGGAGGGGTACAGTTATCACAGCTATGTAGTGTACGACATTACAAAAAATCAATGGGGTATCACTTACAAATTGATAAACCTAGCCACAAAATATTTTCATACAGCAGACATTATTCGACCATTGAAAGAGAAGTTTGGCATTGGGTTCTATTACGACAGCGACAACCCTCAATTTATAGACAGCTTTGAAGTAGCAATACTTCTGCAAGAAGCGCAAGCCAAAGCCAATGTAGAGGCGGACGAGAAAGAAAAAGAACGCATACGAGTGGAGGAAGTCAAAGCAATCGGGAGCAAACGTTTTGCCGAGATACTTCCCGAAAATGCTTTGGGCGTTATCGTAGCAAGGCTGAAACAAGATGAGAGCGACAGCCAAACCGACTACTTTGCATCAAGAACAACACGGACTGTCATTCTAGGCTTTTCAACGCACAAAAGAGACATCTTTTCTGAAATGCGGAAACACGCATCCAATTTTGCGGAAACAGCCTATTTAGCGGAGTACAACACAGATTATGAACATCGGGAGAAATACTCTATGGGTGCAGGGTACTATTTGGGCGAAAGCAAATATAGCGGATGGATAATTGAAAAAGTGTCCATGTACAGCCGTGAGGGTATGATAAAGGAATTTGCCTACATCGCAGGGTGTGAAGATAACATCCGCATTAAGAAGAAGAATGATGATACACCACCACCGCCCCCAAGCGATAAGAACGGCACAAGCAAGAACGGTTGCACGGTAGTAGAGTATTCAGCCAAAGCCGTTGCCGTATTCGGAGAAACAAGAGCCATCAAAGACGAACTCAAAGCAATGGGAGGAAAATTTAACAACCGACTGACTTTTAACGGAAAAAGGTTGGCAGGATGGATATTTTCAAAATCGCAGGAGCAACGCTTAGCATACTATTTCGGACTAGATTGAATCATTGTAAGTAAAAAGTATAAATGCAAAATATAAGATACAATGAAAAAGAATAGAAAAGTAACAGCCAATTCTGTAACCGTCGATTTCAGAAATTATGGCAAAATAACAATCCCTAAAGGTGTTTTAGTGACCAATGAGACGGCAATAGGAGTAGATGACAGATACAATTTTGTAGACGAATTTGATTGGATTGATACCAACTACCCCCAAGTAGCACGATCATTAAAAATGGATGCTCAAAACTATGGAATAAATATACCTAAAGAACATATAATCACTCAAGAAGATGAAACTATTTAAAGGAGCAATCCTCCACAAATCCTCAAGAATATGATAACAACAATAATAGCAACCAAATTTGTGAAATGGGATGTTCCCGAATTAGATGCTCTGAAAGGCTCTAAAGTGTACCAACTTAGAGAGAAAGTAAATGCTGAAGAAAGGTTGAGCAGAGAAGAAAAGAACTGGATAACTGAAAATGTAAATCACAACAGCTATTTCAAAAATGCCATACCATTAAGAGGTTACCGTTTTGACTTCTCCGAGATACTGAGAACCTATATCGTGAAGCAATACGGCTCATACCAAGAGTACAAAGCAGTAGATAAAACAAGTTTACGAGCCATGATATATGGCAGAATTGATAAAACAATCGAAGTAAAATAATAACAAGGGGCGGTAACCCTGCCCCACAATACCCCAAGATATGAAAGCAACAAACCATTTTCAAAATACGATAAAGGCATATTTAGACAAGCGTGCCGAGATAGATTTACTCTTTTCTTTCCGCTACTCCCTACCCGAAAAGAAGTTAGAGGATTGTGTTACTTATATCCTAAACCAAGTGCAGAAAAGCGGGTGCAATGGTTTTCACGATGATGAGATATTCGGCATGGCGGTACATTTCTATGACGAAGATAGCATCGAAATAGGTCAACCGATGCATAATGCACAGGTAGCAGTTAATCATGTCGTAGTATTGTCAGCCGAGGAAAAAGAGCAAGCACGACAAGATGCCATGCAAAAGGCACAAGACGAAGCCTATCGAAAGATAACACAGCCAACCAAGAAGGCTAAAAGAGTAGCATTAAATCCCCAACCAAGTCTATTTGACTTTTAAAATATCGACCAATGAAACCAAAGAATAAACTCCAAAAACAAGTGGTAGAAGTAAGTAAAACATTGCCCAAGCTAACCAAAATGCAAATCCAATGGGGATATAACCACGTTATCCAATATGTTGGACGCAGAACTGAACAGGGAATCGTTACTTGTACCAAGTGCGGTCACTCATGGCAAGGGATGGGAGAATTAGCCAATACCCTTTTGGGATGTGAGTGTCCGAATTGTAAAAGCAAACTAATAGCCAAGACCACCAAGAAACGGACATTTGACGATAGCTATTATATGAACATCATCATGGCTCACAAAGGCTATCAAGTGATACGAACCATCATGTTAAGTTATAAATCCAAAATAGGAGAACCGACAAAACTTTCATATTCCGAAGTAATGCAACGTTGGATTGCCACCAATGGGAAGCATCACACTTTTGCCCGACTTCGTCAAACGATGGGGACATGCTGTATTGATTCTTGGATATTTCATACTCCTTTGGAGCTAAGAAACGAGAATAGTAACAACAAATTTTACATAAATGTCTATGACAAAATTGGGAATATGGGCAAAATATACCCACGTCAGAAATTGATACCTGAACTAAAAAGAACCGGCTATAAAAAAGCATTGTACGGACAGAACCCATTAGACTTATTCCGTACTCTATTGAGTGATAGTAGAGCTGAAACACTCATCAAAGCAGGTTACACCAAGCTATTAGAACGTATTATGAATATGGGATGGAAACATATCGACAGCTATTGGCAATCTATCAAAATAGCCATCCGCAACAAATACAAAATTGAAGATGCTATTCTTTGGTGCGACTATATAGATATGCTTCGATTCTTCGGAAAAGACCTGCACAATGCAAAATACGTTTGCCCGACAGACCTAAAAGCGGAACACGACAGATATGTTATCAAGAGAGCCAAAGCAGATGCACAAGCCGAACTTGAAAAGCAACTTGCAAAGGAAGATTCATTCAGAGAACAAAAAGGTAAATTTTTCGGACTTGCGTTTTCGGATGGTACTATCAGTGTTCGTGTCTTGGAGAGCATAGCGGATATAATATTGGAAGGAAAAATGATGCATCATTATGCTCAGTATATGGTTATGCGTAGCATTTGTGATAACACGCTGCTTACTAATAAAATAAAGCAAATACACTGTGCATAATATTTTGAATTAGCTATGTTTTCCGTATACTTAGTTGTATTTTAAACTCAATTAAGATGGAAAAAATTAAACCAAAAGAATTAGTAAGCCTTTTGAATAAAGAGCTTGCCAGAATGCAGTACAAAAAAACATCATTGGTTCAACACCGAAGGAATTGGGCTAAATTGGTTATGTTCTTTGAAACTAAACAAGAAGAATATTTTTCGATGAAAACGGCGATGGAGTATCTTGAAGGGAAATGCGATTTCTTCACAAAGGAAAGGGCAGACAAACTCACTCCAAGTAACACCTGGCTTTACCGTTCTATCAAGATGCTATGTGATTTCCACCAACATGGTACACTATTGCATCGCCATATACGAACACGTTTCACTGTAAACAACGCATTTCATCTCGAACTATTGACCGAATTTCACACAAATTGTGTTTCTATGGACTATGCAACATCTACAACAAAAGGGTATATACGCACAGTAAGTAAATTACTTTCATTCATTGAATCAAGAGAGCTCATAGCTAAAGACATTAATCCCGGCATACTTGTAGATTACGTAAAAACACTTCTTGGTTATAGCCCAAAGATGGTTGAATTTATGTTTTGTGGAATACGAGCTTTCTTGCGCTTTCTCAAAGCTTCAGGGTATACGAATACGGATTTATCCAGTTCTTTGCCAACTGTAAAAATACCGCAGAAAGCCCGTATTCCATCAATTTGGGATCCCGCAGATCTAAAAAAATTGCTGGATACTATTGACCGAGGTAATCCTTCCGGCAAGCGAGATTACGCGATCATTTTGTTAGCCAGTAGGATTGGGATGAGATGTGTAGACATAAAGTCTCTAAAGTTTAATGACATTAAATGGGATGAAAATCGGATTGAAATAATCCAAAAGAAGACAGGAAGACCCGTAACCTACCCTCTGCCACGAGAAATAGGCTGGGCTTTGATTGATTACATCCAAAAAGGTCGCCCTAACTGTGAGGATAAGAATGTGTTTGTCCGGCACACAGCACCAATCTGCCCTTTTGGAGATTCAAGCCGTCTGCTGGATATGATAAAAAAGTATATGAAAATGGCACATATATCAATGCCCCAAAATAAGAAATTCGGTATGCACTCTTTGCGCCATACTTATGCTACTTCTTTAATGGAAAGGCATGTTCCAATTGAGGAAATTGCTCAATTGATGGGACATGTAGACCCTACCACTACTGCGATTTATCTCAAGAGTAGCTTGAATCTGCTAAAGGAATGTACATTAAATATTGATAATCTATGAATAATATCTACTACTCTGGTTTTTCTGAAGATATAATAGGTCTCATTGAACAAAAGCAGACATTGGGATATAAGTACAAGTCTCAAGCAATGATGTTAAAACGTTTTGACCAGTTCTGCTTAAAAAATTATCCAAATGCGACTATCCTCGATAAGGAAATTGTTCTTCACTGGGTAGCCGTTAATCGCGGTGAACATCCTTCTACTCAAGAAACTCGGCTCTCTCCACTCAACGAGTTGGCGAGATACATTGTACGTAAAGGAGAATCTGCATACATACTGCCAAAAGGGGTGCTGGCTAAAAAAGTGAAATATACTCCTTATATTTTCAGTGATGAAGAGATCAAACGTTTGTTTGCTACCATCGATAACGGTTGCTTGTTTTGTTATGAAGTTCCTTTACGGCACATTGTAATGCCGATTTTCTTCCGGCTTTTATATTGTTGTGGTCTCAGAGTGACAGAAGCCAGATTATTAAAAGTGCAGGATGTTGATCTGGAGCGCGGCATTTTGACTTTAACACAAACCAAATTAGGAAAATGTAGGCAAATACCATTGTCTTTAGAGTTACTTAATCATTTTAGGGAGTACTCTCAAAAGGTTCATGTTTTCTCTACGCCACAGACGTGGTTTTTCCCTGGACTCAAAAACAATCCCATGACAAGCCAAAATATAAATAGGAATCTTCGCAGATTCTTATGGAAAGCGGGAATATCACATCATGGAAGAACAAAAGTTGGCGAACGAGGAGCTCCTTGTGTTCATTCGTTGCGTCATACATTTGCTGTAAACTGTCTACGTAAATGGATGCAAGAAGGGAAAGATCCGAATGCATACCTTCCAATTCTTCAGGCATATATGGGGCATACCTACTATCGAGATACCGCTTATTATCTACACCTAAGCTACGATTTGGTTCAGGATATCAGATCCAATATAGAACAAACATTAGGAGCTATTATTCCATTCAACTCATCACAAAATACAATAAGTCATGAAAAATACGACTGATTTTGCCAATCATCTTGAGCATTTTTTTACGGATTTTTTAATTGGATGTCGAAATCTAAGTAAGAATACAATCTCCTCTTATAGCGACACTTTTCGGTTACTGGTGATTTTCTTCAATGATCAGCTATCCATTTCTCCTGAAAAGTTAAGATTGAAAAATATCAATAACAAATCTGTCCGTGATTATCTTGATTGGCTACAAAAAGAAAGAAAAAGTTCCAATGCCACCAGAAATCAGCGCCTTGCAGCTATTCATTCATTTTTCCGCTATCTTCAGATGCAAGATCCTAAACAGCTATTGAGTTGTCAACAAGTGATGCAGATACCCTTTAAGAAAAATGTTCAGCCTCTTTTAAATCATCTTACTGTATCTCAGGTGAGTTCTTTGTTAAGACAACCAGATATGAGCAAGAAAGGAGAAAGAAGAGATGCCGTTATACTTAGCGTTCTTTATGACACAGGAGCCCGCGTTCAGGAACTCTGCGACTTGAAGGTTCAAAATATTAGATTAGAGTCCCCTGCTTCAATCTCTCTAACTGGGAAAGGACACAAAACAAGGATTGTTCCCATTGTTGGAAATACTGTTAAATTATTGGCTAACTATTTAGAAGAAAATAAATTAACTGCCACACATCGATTAGACCATCCTTTGTTTTATAATCAACGTCGGCAAGCATTAAGTAGAGGAGGAATCACTCATATTTTGAAGAAATATGCAGACCTAGTTGAAGACAATAATATGCCGGTGAAGGTTACTCCTCATGTTCTCAGACATAGCAAAGCAATGCACCTTCTTCAAGCTGGCTATACTATGGTTGTGATAAGAGACTGGTTAGGTCACGTTTCCATTCAGACAACTGAAATTTATGCCACATTGGATATTGAGGCTAAGCGTAAACTTCTCGAAAGAACTTTTCCGGATAACATTCCTGATTACGATCTGCCAGATTGGAATAAAGACGGTAACCTTATTGACTTTTTGAAAAAGTTTTAAAATATTATGCGTAGCGTTTGGAGTATATCGGATTTATATTCTGCGTGTTATCTAAATGGCTACGCATAACCATATACTGAGCATAATGATGCATGGCTTTACCTTCGGTTATTATCTCTGCGACACTTTCCAATACTCGAACATTAATTAATCCATCTGAAAATATCAATCCGAAAAACTTGGCTTTTGCCTCTCTGAATGAATCTTCTTTTGCGAGTTGCTTTTCAATCTCTAATTGAGCATCTGCTTTTGCTTTCTTGGCTACATAGCGGTCATGCTCTGCTTTCAGATTATCGGGACAAACATATTTTGCATTGCGCAAGTCTTTGCCAAAGAAGCGAAGTAAGTCAATATAATCGCACCAAAGGGTAGCATCTTTGATTTTGTAGTTATTACGAATACAAATTCTAATCGATTGCCAATAGTTATCAATGTTCTTCCATCCGCTATCCATAATACGCTTTAATAGCTTGGCTTGTTTAGCTTTTATTAGCGTTTCAGCTTTACTATCCGTTAGTAGGATACGAAATAAATCTAATGGTTTTTGATTGTATAAGGCTTTCTTATAGCCTGCACGTTTTAGTTCAGGTATTAGTTTTTGTTTTGGATATACTGCACCTGTATAGATACGATTATAGACATCAATCTCTTGTCTTAATTCCAATGGAGTATGAAATATCCAAGAATCATAATACATTGTACCCATTGTTTGGCGAAGACGTGCAAATGTGCAGTACTTCCCATCGGAAGCAATCCAACGTTGCGTCACTTCGGATGCTCTGTATTTGGGTAATTCTCCGATTTTGCTTGTATATCCTAACATAATAGTGCGTAGTACCTGATATCCTTTATGGGTATCAATAACAGTCATATAATAGCTGTCATTGAATGTCCGTTTGGCTGTAGCTTTTACAGTCAGCTTTGATTTACAGTTCGGACAATCACAACCTAAAATAGTCGTAATCAGTTCCCCTTCTCCCTGCCATGAGTGTCCGCATTTGGCACAGGTTACAATACCTTTTTTTGATCGATAACCGAGATATTCAATTGCATTATCATATCCCCATTGTATTTGTTCGTTGGTAATAGCAGGTAATGTCTTGCTTACTTCTACAACTTGTTGCTGGAATTTATTATTTGGTTTCATAGGTCAGAATAGGCTTAGTTGGTTGGTATTGGCTGTTTGTTTAGCTGTTGTCTTTTTCTTGGGTTGCATCATCTTGTCATAGGCATCATTCTGTACTTTCTGAATGGCATCTTGGCGTTCCTGTTGTTTTTCATCTTCTGTCAGTTCTACAACATGGTTAACTGCAATTCGGGCATCAATCGGTTTACCGACTTCTATATTTTCTTCGTCGTAATAATGTACTGCCATTGAGTAGACTTCGTCATCAGTGAAGCCATTACAACCGCTTTTCTGTACTTCGTTTAAAATGTAAGTACAACAATCATCAATGTTCTTGCTTATATTGGCAAATGATTGGGCGAACAAAGGGTCTACTGTTGCCCTTTGTTCTAAATGTGTTAATATAGTTCGTGTGAAATATGCTGTTGATTTCATAGTTGTTATTTGTTTAAGTTTAGTACTGTGTTTAATTCATCTCTCTTACTTTTGGAAAATATCCATCCTGCTTGCTTTTCATTGTTGTGTGTCAGTCTTGGATTGAATTTTCCACCCATTGCTTTAAGTAAATCTTTGATTTCTTTAGTATCTCCGAACAGGGCAATTGCTTTTTCTGAATAAGCAACGATCTCAAAGGAAAGGTTATCAGATTCAAATTGGAGGGTTGGCTCTTTCTCGTTTTCGATAGAAGTATTATTACCATTGCTGTTAGTGATATAAATACCATCGGAACATCCTGCCACATAGGCAAATTCATCAATTTTATTCTTTCTGTCGTATATAGGAGATTTTTCAATGATCCATCCGCTGTATTTGCTTTCTCCTAAATAATAGCCTGCACCCATTGAATACTTTTCTCTGTGTTCATAGTCCTCATTATAGATTGCCAGATGTGCTGTTTCTTCAAAATTTGAAGCATACTTCCTCATTTCGGAAAATATATCACGTTTGTGTTTGGAAAAACCTAAGATTACAGTGCGTGTTACCCTTGAGGCATAATAATCGGTTTGTGAGTCGGATTCATCTGCTTTCAGGCGAGCCACAATAATTGCTTTGGCATCTTGGGGTAAGTTTTCATTCAGCCATTTTCGACCGATCTCCCTTACAGCCTTTCTGCGTTCATTTTCTTGTCGCTCTTTTTCCTGTTCTGCATCCTCTTTAGCCTTTGCTTTGGCATAGAGTTCAATGACTTCTTCTTCAGGCATGAATTCAATATTGTTTTCATCGTAATACATACCGATTCCAAACTTTTGGCTCAACGGTTTAATGATTTCAGATTGTTGCATATCAAGTGTACGGAGGTTAATCAGATGATAGTGATAGCCGTATTTGTCGTGTGTAATTTGGTGGACTACATAACGGTCATAAGAATATCCTTCGATTTGAATAATTTGGTTTTCTGCTACTGCTTTCACTTCTGTGTCGGTTGTTATTCCTGCGAATAATGAATATAATTTTGTCATGGCTGTACAGTTTAAAAGATTAGAATTAAGAAAATGGAGATAAGAATGATAAAGGCAAGGATTGATAAGATCATCTTGATGAATAGCTTTACTAGCTTAAATACAAGACATATAATCAGATAGCCACCGATAAGTCCTGTAATAAGAGAGATGTTTATACTCACTTGCGTTACTATCCACGCACATAAAGCCATTATTGCTACCCCTAAACCCAATTTTATGATGATTCCAGAGGAGAGGGAGTTTTGTTTCATTATTTTTCTTTCGTTTCTCATAACTGCGACTTTTTTTTTCATGCGTCATCCGCCGTGTCGGTCGTTTTTTATTTCAAGGGCAACAAATGGGTATAGGCTTTTAGACAGGCATATTTTTTCGTCAGTAAATACGCTCGCCTGAAAGGAAAGAGGAAGATTTCTGCGAAAACCGTCAGGCAATGAATATGTAGGACTAAAAGCCATTCATACCTTTGCCCGATGAACAGAAAGACCGATCAAGAGATGACTCTACCAAAAGAGGAGTGGTTATAAAAAGAGAAACAGAAAGTAAAATTCTATAATATGGATGTATTAATTAAGATTCTTAATTCACGTTATCTCTGTTGCTTTATGTACTTTTGTTTTGATGGAAAAGAAATCTCTTGAAATATTTCGTGCTGAAGTAGATACTGAATTATCACTTCCTATAGCTGACGGAGGGATCAAAGCCGGATTCCCCAGTCCGGCACAGGATTTTATGGATCTGGCTATTGATTTGAATAAAGAGTTGGTTCGCCATCCGTCCAGCACATTCTATGGCCGTGTGCGTGGTGACAGCATGCAAGATGCAGGTGTTTATGATGGAGATATATTGATTATTGATAAATCTTTAGAGCCGCGGAACGGAGATATGGCGGTCTGCTTTGTCGATGGAGAATTCACTATTAAGTATATCAAAATAGAAAAAGAGATAGTGTGGCTTATACCTGCCAATGATAAATATAAACCCGTTAAAGTGACAGAAGATAATGATTTTCTTATCTGGGGGATTGTTACTTATTCAATAAAAAAACAGAGATAGTTTGCTTAATATGGATATAAAAACTTTAATAAATCGTCTACGTGTTAGGATAGAGGATGATTATTCTGAATATAGTGAGACATATTCAGAAAATATATTCGAGATAATTGACAACTATATAAATAACGATAAATATTCTGATTTAGAAAAAGCATTTTATCTGATATTGAATCAATATCCTAGTGATATGAAGAATTATTTTGTAAAGCCTAATGAAATGGTTCTTATACCAGATGTATATGATATGGGAAGTCCTGGAATAGAATATGAAGTAGATTTTGCTATTTATGGAGGGGTATTGAATAATCCTGTTAAAATAGCAATTGAATGTGATGGAATTCGTTCTCATAGACAAAAACATAGTAATAAAGACAGAAAAAAGGACGTAAACTTTCAGGCGGCAGGTTGGATTGTTATTAGATTCGGTTCAAATGAAATTCATGAAGAATTGGCTAAGCATGAAAATCAAGAAAATTACACATCAGATTTTTTACAGTATATAGAAAATGTAATAAATGAAACTTCGCAGATAATCACATGGAGGTCATATGCGAAAGCTGACTTTAGAAGTAGATTAACTGGATATAAGTGGGGATATATACTTTGCCCACTATGTGGAAAAAGCCAAATGGGAGAATTGAATCATATAAAACATGCCTGTAGGCATTGTGGTGAAAAATTCAAAAGAGAGGTCCTTTCAAGTGAAAATGTAAAATATCAACATAACGGAATATTGTATTTTGATTAATGTACGCTCTAATCGATTGTAATAACTTCTTTGTTTCGTGTGAACGGGTTTTTAATCCGGCATTAAACAATCGTCCTGTTGTTGTACTCAGCAACAATGACGGTTGTGTTATATCCCGAAGCAATGAGGCCAAAGCGTTAGGTATAAAAATGGGAGTACCATTCTTTCAAATAAAAGAGCTTGTTAAGCAGTATAATGTTGGGGTTTATTCCACCAATTTCACACTCTATGGAGATATGTCGGATAGAGTAATGAATACACTATCCAATCTAGTTCCCGATATGGAAGTATATTCTGTGGATGAGGCTTTTCTTCATCTGCACGGAATAGAGGATGTTACAAGCTATAGCAGACATATCGTCCGCACAGTAACTAAAAATACAGGAATTTCTGTATCCATAGGCGTAGCACCGACTAAGACATTAGGAAAGATAGCTAATCACTTTGCCAAGAAATACAAGGCATATAACAATGTTTGTATTATTGACAGTGAAGAAAAACGGATTAAAGCATTACAAAAGACACCTATCGGTGATGTTTGGGGAATCGGGCGTCGGCATACAAAGATGCTTGAATATCACGGAGTAAAAACAGCATATGATCTAACACAAAAGACTCGATCATGGGTCAGAGGTAAGATGACTGTAATCGGGGAGCGTACCTGGCTGGAATTACAAGGTATCCCCTGTATTGAAAAAGATGAACTGTCGGCTAAGAAACAACAGATATGTACATCCAGAAGTTTTGGACAGCCAATCACGGAATACAATAATTTATTGGAGTCCATTGCTTCTTTAGCTTCATTGAGTGTCGCTAAATTGAGGAAACAGAAAACCGTTACCAAAGCCGTTTATATTTTTGTGCAAACCGATCGATTTGACGAGGATGTATACAAACCTTCAAAGGTTGTTCCTTTGTCTTTCTACACATCGGATACAGCCGAGATTATTGGTTACTGCCGTCAGGCTTTAGATTCTATCTATTTGCCGAATCTGGAATATAAAAGGGCTGGAGTTGTATTGATTGATATTATCCCCGAAGAATATGCACTGCGAGATTTCTTTGATGAAAAAGACCGTGATAAGCTACAGCGATTAAACCGGACTTTGGATGAGATAAATAAAAAGAATGGACGTGATACTGTAAAACTTGCAGTTCAGGGAAACGGTTATAGTAAGAATATTCGTCAGGAGCATCTCTCAAAACGATACACGACCAATCTTAATGATATTATTGAGATTAGAATTTAGTAAAAAACAAAATGATAAAAGTTATAGCCGAGGATTTTATAAAAGAAGAGTATTTGGAAATAGTAAAACCTCTTTATGAAGAATTGGTTGCTAAGACCAAACAGGAGAAGGATTGTATAGAATACAATCTTTATATAGATCAGGACGATAAAACTCACTTTATCTTCATTGAAGAATGGCCGAATCATGATGCATTGGACAGACATTGTCAGTCAGAGCATTTCAGACGGCTTGTCCCGCTGATTAATAAACACCAATCCAAAGAATGTGAATTTACCATTATGGATATTTTTCAATAAGTAAAAGAATGGAGAATAAAGATATTCTGATAGAAGCACAGGAATATATCAAAGAAACTTTTCTTAAAGAAGGAACGGGACATGACTACTATCATATAGAACGAGTGGTTATTAATGCCAGAAAGATTTTGAAAACAGAACAAGCGGATAGTTTTATTGTTGAATTGGCGGCTTGGTTACATGATCTGGGCGATCATAAACTACATAACGGAATAGATAAGTCAGAAGAGTTAATCAGTGCATTTCTTAAATCCTTGGCTGTTGAACAGTCAATCATAGATCGGATAATTGAGATTGTTTCTCAGGTTTCTTTCAGTAAAGGGAATAAGCCATCTTCAATTGAAGCCGAGATAGTACAAGATGCAGACCATTTGGATGCTATCGGAGCAATTGGTATTGCCCGGTGTTTTGCATATGGTGGAAGTAAAAACCGTATCTTATATAGTCCTGATGAAAAGAAGAAAGAGAATTCAAGTATTCAACACTTTTATGACAAGTTGTTTAAACTAAAGGATCTGATGAATACAGAATCGGCTAAGCTGATAGCTCAAAACGCCATTCATTTATGGAAGAATATATTGCTGAATTTTACAGGGAAGTTCAATAAGAATGCGATTGAGTCCGTTTACCTTTGACTTAATATAATTTTAAGACAAAGTGATTTTTCAATCATTAGGCTATAATAAATAAAGGATAAGAATGACATTATTAACAGCAGGACTGGTCGTTACAAAAAATAATCAATTGCTTTTAGCATACAGTAGTAATAAGAATGCATGGTATTTACCGGGTGGGAAAGTAGATAAAGGAGAAACTTCCAGAGAAGCACTTATCAGAGAAATTCATGAAGAATTAAATATTGACTTGCAACCAGATAAAATCGAAAAATACAAACATATTTCTGCTCCGGCATACGGAGAAAGTCCTGAATTGATAATGGAACAGGACACTTTTCGATATGATTTAACAGAGAAAATACAGCCAAGTCATGAAATTGCTGCAGTGAAATTTTTCGACTTAGAGATGTATAAGCAGGAACCGGCTCAGGTCCCCGGTGTATTAAAGGTTTTTGCACTATTGAAAGAAGATGACATAATTTTATAAAATGGAAAAGAGAAAATTAGTCTTAGAAACAAGCAAGAGGAGCTATTGCTCCTCTTGTTAATTTTGGATATATCCGACACGCTTTCTGGGTTTATTTTCCTGTTCTCTGGTACTGGCTAACTCTGTCAGAGCCTGATATATTTCATTAAACTGCATATTCGTTTCTAGCATAAATATTTCTAACTTTTGGTTAAGCTCTGCATAATCTAAAGCGTATTGGCGTAAAACTACAAATGCCCGCATGATTGAAATATTGATTTCAATTGATATTTTGCTTCGTAATACAGATGAGAGCATAGCTACTCCCTGCTCGGTGAATGCAAATATCTTAGATATCCCAACATTATAGCCCGAGGGTATCACAGATTGTGACACCCCTATGTTTATCAATTTCATAGCTTCTTCATCCGTCAGTTCAAACATAAACACTGGGAAAACGCTCTATATTTCTTCGAACAGCCTGTTTTAAAACTCGGGTTTCAACCTGATAGAGTTCTGCCAAATGAAAATCAATCATCACTCGTAATCCGCGAACTTCAAATATCTTATTTTGAATAATTTGTAATTCCATATCAATTCAAATTTTTAAATGATGATTTTCCTGTGTTAGCATTGAATATTATGATCATTTCAGATTTTGCCTTTACCCTTCCGTATTCACAAAAAGCATTCAACACCCATTCCCGAAAAGCTTTGGCATATAGGGATTGAATACGAAAGCACAAGAAAATAATAACTTCTAAATTATAGTAAATGCGAATATATTCTTCTTTCTCATTTCGGATATATCTGTATTCTTTTGTCACAGCTGCTTCTTTCAATAAACTATCCCTAAAAATAGCCTTTAGATTTTTGCTGATTGTCGGAGTATAAACCCCAAACAGATCAGCGATTTCATTTACTGTCATCCAAACTGTACCATCTACAATTTTCACTTCAATAATTGGTCTGTCAGTATCTATGTCTGTAAACTTTATATATCCTGTTTCCATAAATTCAACTAGATTAAACAATAGCACTTTTTGATTCGTAAGTTTTTAGTTTTCCCGCAATAGCGTTCATTTCATTGGCTATCTTGTTATTGGTTATACGGGCATATATCTGCGTCGTCTGAATTTTTGTATGCCCCAGCATTTTCGATACAGACTCGATCGGAATACCCAACGATAAAAACGTCGTTGCAAATGTATGACGGCTCATGTGATAGGTGAGGTGCTTCTCAATACCGCACAAATCGGCAATTTCCTTCAAATAAGAGTTCATCTTTTGATTGCACATTGTCGGAAGAACTTTGTTGTTCTTTTGTTTCCCTCTGTATTTCTCGATTATAGAAAGCGGTATATCCATCAACGGAACGGTTATATCTGTATTCGTTTTAACACGCTTCTTCATAATCCATAAATTATCATCAAAATGAGGCTTTATATCGTCATACGTTAATTCATATATATCTGCATATGAAAGTCCTGTAAAGCAGGAAAATATAAATATATCCCTTACTTTTTCAATCCGGCCAATAGAGAAGTCTTTCTCAATAATTGCTTTTATCTCTTCTTCGGTCAGATATCCTCTGTCAACCTTCTCAAAATGAATTTTATAATTCGCATAGGGGTCTGCAATGATCCAACCATTATTCTTTGCTATATTGATAATCTTCTTCAGAAGCCTCATGTTGCGCCCGATTGTATTGGTCTGGCAATTCCCTTCAATTCTAAGATAAGTTTCAAAATCCGTTAAGAAACTGTGTTTAATATCTTTCAGTTTTATATCAGACAGATTGTATTTGAATTTTAAGAATGTCTGAATCTTTTTATAAACACACTTGTATTTTTGCAGGATAGCGGGAGAGTATTTTGTGCCGACCAGTTTTTCCATATCTTCATTGTGCTGACGATAGACTTCCAAAAGATAGATTGGAATATCATTAGGGGAGGAGGAGATACCCAAAATACTATTTTTTAATGCTTCTGTAGAGACAATCCCGTCTCTGTCGAATATCTCGTTGTATTTCTCTTTGATTAGAGTGGAATAAGAATCTATAATCTTATTGATACCTAAAGCATCTTTACTTTTACCTGTTGCTCTGCCTGTAGTTGATTCCCAAATATTCTCATTTATTGCTGCTTTTATATTAAAGCTAACTTTCTCTTGAGAGATTGTGATTCGGCAGAAAATTGGTGCAGTTCCGTCTTTCTTTAATTTGTCCCGACGGATGTAATAAATGACATTAAATGTACTTTTCATAACTACTCATTTTTAATTACAAATAAAACAATATTGTTTCTTGAATGAGTAAATCTTGTACTTCCAAAAATGTCTGATACACTGCCAATTAAAGACGATTTAGGGTGAACACTTTTTCCGCTTAGGGTGAACACTTTGGGGAACGAATTAAGGCGTTCGATGCCTGTTTAATGTCTTTTTCTGGCTATATGGATAAAAATAAAAATCCTACAATATGTTGATATTGTAGGATTTAACTAATTTTTGTCACCTTTCGGCTTTAACTTTGGCGGTATGGACGGAAGATGAACTTTTCGCTTTAACTGACTGTCTGTTAGTAGATTATCCCTTATTTTTAATGTAGGGGGTACAGTTAATGTACGTTTTCTACTTACTCTTGACAATCAAAGACTTACATTCGTCTTTTTGTCCTTTTCCCATTTAGCGGTCCGGACGGGTTTAAAACCCTACCCGTATTACGCTAATATTCAGTGATTCAATATTTCAATTTCGTTCATGGGGTACAAATGGGGGTAAATTGCTTTACTTGGCCTTTTTGGCGGCTATTGTCACCCGTTTGACTGCTTAGAACTCAGGTTCAAAATTACACATTTTTTCAATAACAACAAACATTCTCACTATTAATCTTTTATCCTTTGTGCAAGGTGCAAGCATCTATATATAGATAGACTTGCACCTTGCACAAATTTTTTTCCATATAAGAATTATCCTATCATGTTAAAAAAATCCATATCTTTGCAAACATGAGATTTAGGAAGGTCATATCATATCTAATTCTTGCGGTATATGGTTCGGTATTAATACATACCATTATCCCGCACGACCATCACACGCACCTTTGGGAAACCGTTAGTGCGGCGATTGATGTATTCCATGATAATGACGACGAACATCATCATGCTGACGGTTCAACCCATCACCATGATACACATAAGTTTCCCCATCATGAGGAATCGCAGCACCCCGAAGTTTATACATTAAGTTCAAGCAATACCATTGCCCAACTGTTTGCAACCCTTACGCTATACTGCCATGCGGTTCAAACATTTGACTTTACACCTAAAGAGGTTGAAATTGACAAGCAGAACATTTATTATGTCCCGCTTAAAATTCCAATAGCCTTTACTTTAGGCGTTCCGCCACGCGCCCCACCTATCGTTTAATTTTTTATCGAGCGTTTTACAACCACAGCCCGTAACAGGCTTTGTGGTTTGTGATTATTCAATTCAGTTCAAAAAAATTAAACGAAAATTCAAATGAAAAAGATATTTTTAGCCATCGCAATCTGCGGTTTCCTTTTTGCCTCATGCGGCAACAAATCCAACAGTAATAACGGTACGCATAAGCACGATGATGGTAGCGTACATACCGACCATGCCGCCGACCCAGCCAAGCCTGCACAAGAAACTTTCAAGGTAGAAGCCGACACGACTGCCGCCAAGAAAGACAGCCTAAATCAAAAGCACGATGACCACGGTCAAGCGCACGACCACGGCGACGGCAAACCTCACAAACATTAATAATCGAATTGGGAATTGACAATCGGGAATAGTTGCTTTACGCAATTCTGTTCCCCGGTTGCTGATACCCTATTCTCTAAAATCAAGTAAAAGATGAAACGCATCCTATATTTAGTATGCCTTACTGCCGTCATGTTCGGCTGTAAAGGCAAATCAGAACAACCCGCAGGCGACCATCCGCACGACGAAAAACTTCAACTCACCGCATACAGCAGCGATTTTGAGGTTTTCGCCGAAGCAACGCCTTTTGTCGTGGGACAACCGAGCGATATTCTCGCCCACTTTTCCTTCCTGAAAAATTTCAAACCGATTACAGAAGGAAAAATAACGGTAAGTTTAATTGTCGGAACCGATGGCGCACGTCAAACACTCGAAACACCTACACGCCCCGGCATCTATAAATTTTCGCTGCAACCTGCCACCGCAGGAACGGGAAAATTGGTGTTCGACATTGCAACACCGCAGGGAACTTCGCAAATCGTTGTTTCCAACATTAAGGTTTATACCGATGTACACGATGCACAGCACGACGCGGCAGATGCCGTGGCTTCGAGCAGCAACGGCGTAGTATTTACCAAAGAACAAAGTTGGAAAGTCGATTTCTCAACTGCGGCAGCCACACGCGAACCCTTCGGGCAAATTATCCGAACCACTGCGCAAATCCAACCTTCGCAGGGCGACCAACAAATTATAACGGCTAAAACCGCAGGCATTGTACTTTTTCCGAACGGTGATGTGGTGGACGGAAAAGCCGTTGGCGCAGGACAATCGCTGTTTTCCATTGAAGGCGGCGGAATGGCTGACAACAACCTGATGGTACGTTACAGCGGTGCTGAAAGCGAATACAACCGAGCTAAAGCCGAGTATGACCGTAAAAAAGAGTTGGCAAAAGACAACATCGTTTCGCAAAGCGAACTGTTGAAGGCACAAACGGAATTTACCAACGCCGAAGCCGTATTCAACAACCTACGGAAGAATTTTTCGGCAGGAAAGCAAACCGTTTCTTCACCTATCAGCGGATTTATCACGCAGGTATTGGTCAGCAACGGGCAATACGCCGAAGCGGGACAACCCGTATTGGTGGTTTCGCAAAACCGCGATTTACTTATCAAAGCCGAATTGCAACCCAAGTATTTTTCGATTTTGGGCGGCATTACCTCTGCCAACATCAAAGTGTTGGACGACGGTCGCACCTTTACATTGGAAGAATTGAACGGACGTGTAGTGTCATTCGGCAAATCATCCGACCTCGCTAATCCGCTTATACCCGTTGTTTTCCAAGTGAAAAACAGTGCAGGATTACTATCGGGCAGTTTCGTAGAAATGTACATCAAAACGCAAACCAACGCGCAAGCAATCACCGTACCCAATGAATCCGTTGTGGAAGAAATGGGAAACTACTTCGTTTACGTGCAATTGACACCCGAATTTTTCGAGAAACGGGAAATCAAAAAAGGCGTAACCGACGGTTTCCGCACAGAAGTAGTATCAGGCATAGCGGATAGCGACCGTGTTGTTGCCAAAGGCGCAATATTAGTAAAACTGGCACAGGCTTCGGGGGCGTTGGATGCGCATTCGGGACACGTGCATTAATCCATTGACAACATGCTGAATAAAATCATAAAATTCTCTCTCAATAACAAACTATTTGTGTTGCTGGGAGCGGTGCTGCTGATTGTAGGCGGAACGTACATATCCCAAAAGATGGATATTGACGTGTTCCCCGACCTCACAGCCCCGACAGTAGTTGTAATGACCGATGCACACGGCATGGCTGCCGAAGAAGTGGAACGGTTGGTAACCTTCCATATCGAAACAGCCGTCAACGGTGCAACCGATGTACGCCGCGTCCGCTCGGCATCCATGCAGGGATATTCCTTCGTGTGGGTAGAGTTCGGATGGGGAACGGATATTTTCAAAGCCCGCCAGATTGTAAGCGAAAAAATGGTATCGCTCGGCAGCGAATTACCCGCCGATGTCGTTCCCGTATTAGCCCCGCAATCGAGCATCATGGGCGAAATCCTGCTACTTGGCTTGCAAGCCGACAGCACTTCGATGATGGAACTGCGCACTTTAGCCGATTGGGTGGTAAAACCCTCGATACTCGCCACGGGCGGCGTGTCGCAGGTAACCATTATCGGCGGCGATTACAAGCAGTACCAAATACTTGCCGACCCGCAAAAGATGGACGTTTACGGTGTAAGCATGAACGAGTTGGAAAACGTGGGAAGCACATTCAGCGCCAATTCGTCGGGCAGCGTAATCCGCGACTACGGTAACGAATTTATCCTGCGCGGCATGGCTCGAACCAACAGCCTCGAAGAGTTGGGAGCAACATTCATTAAAACCGTAAATGGTAAACCCGTTGTTGTTTCAGATGTGGCGGAAATTGTTATCGGCAGTGCCTTAAAGTTGGGTTCAGCCTCGCAAAACGGCAAGCCCGCCGTTATACTTGCCATTTCCAAACAGCCCAATATCAATACGCTCAACGTAACCGAAAACATCGAACGGCGG
>JGI26534J51046_1001304_pt1 | contig 22050 bp, 40 predicted proteins | sample ThiBiot_750_plan_2_FD_51046 | JGI IMG/M metagenome (IMG submission 51046) | reverse complement strand
GCCGGCTGTTGTTTGACACCGGGTATTACATTGGCCGGGATTGGGCGGGAATAGCCGGGAGAAGGCGAGAAAGGGCGGAAATGCAAGGGGTTGAGCGGGGGACGGCGAGCGGGCGAGCGGCGCTGCGATTGACGGCGGGTCTTGCAGCGACGGGCGCAGCCGGCCCCGAAGCGCCCCAGCCGGTGCCGGGCGTCGAGCGAGGCTCAAAATCCGCGCGAGGCGCCCTCAAGGGCGCGTGAAACCGGGCTTTAGGCCCGCGGCTGAGCCACAGCGACCAGGCGCCTTGAACGCGCTGAAGCCAAATCGAAGTCGGAACGACGGGCCGAGTTTGGCCAAAGCGCCGAAAACTGCGGCAAATTCAACAGGATCGGGCAGCAAACGGGCCGGTGGGAACTCGGAACGGCGCGACGCGCCGACAGCTCAGCCGGTCGTCACCAGCCAGCCGAGGCCGCCGACCAGGATCAGCAGCACGACCACAGCGAGGCCGAGCCGGCCGCCGCTGTCTAGCTGAGGCTCGTGTTGCGGAGGATGCCGATCGCGGCCGGCGACCATCGCTCTAGTCCTCGTAGGTCCGGACGTCGCTGAAGCGGATAATGAACTCCGGATCGCGCATGGCGCCGGCCATCGAGATGCTGGCCTCGCGGAAGCAGTCGGGTGCCTGCTGGTCTCGAAGAAGGCGACCGCTGAAGAGGACGCTCGCGCCTTCGGCGAGCGCCGCGAACTTGCGGAAGACCGCGCTGTCGGGATCCATCAGCGTGTCTGAGCCGATGTCCGAGAGGGCGTTGTTCCACGTCTTGACGTGAAGCTGCGGCGTCAATCGGATCGTGACCACACCCATGCCGTCCCCGTTGGTGTCGAGCTTCACGATGGTGCCCGACCAATTCTCGACCTTGCCGCCACTGACAGCAGCGCAGAGAGCCTTGGCGCGATCGCGACGCGCGCCGCCCTTGGCCAAGTCATTAGGTGCAGCCGCATAGGCTGCGGCGCCTTCCTCGACAGCCTGGATGAAAGCCGCCTGGGTGTCGGGCGCAGCGAAGAAGGCCGAGCGCGCCGCCTCCGCTGCGGCTGCGCGATCAGCCTCGACCTTGGCCACCTGAGCCTCAGCTGCGGCGGCGGCCTTGCGCGCTTCGTCCAGGACCTTCGCTTCCTGGGCCTCACGGGCCCGCTCGGCCTTGCGAGCGAGGACGGCCGGACTGTTGGGGTCTTCCGTGACGATCGCGCCGACGACACAAACGATGGCAAGCGCAACTGCACCACCCATCAAGCGACGGGCGAAGCTTCGCCTTGACCGGCTGAAAATCAAGATGACCAGGCCGACGAACAGCGCCAGCACACTTAACAATAGACCCAGCCCAAACAGAACCTGCATAGCTCCCCCCATGGTGCTATCGCCTATGCGGCGATCGCTGCATCCTCGATGACTTCCTTGGCGATGCCGTAGCTCGCGATCTCGCGCGGGCTGTCGACCTCGCCGGTCTCGGCGTCGACGATCATGCCGATCGCGGCCACGCCGTCGAAGCCGGGCGCCAGGCGCTCGGCCAGCGCCGCGGCGGCTTCCTCGGTCGCCGCCGGGCGCGGCGTGCCCGGCACGGCGCGGCCCTTGTGCATGCGGAACGTGTAGACGACGAACTTCTCCAAACGCTTCATGAGACCCTCCGCTTTTTGGATGTTCTCATTCTGTTCACGGCGCCTGAAACGAGTCAATCCGACCAAAGGCCAGCCACCTATCGGGCCAGCGTTCGCGGGCGGCCGCCGGCGAAGAAGATCTGCCCGTGGACGATGACGCGGCTGTCGATCTGGTCGCGGGGGATGGTCTCGGTGACGTAGGCCGGGTTGTCGGAAATAATGCTGAGGTCGCCGTTCATCAGCACCTGCAGGCGCTTCAGCAGCAGCCGGTCCTGGTCGAGCGTGAAGACGAAGATGCCGCCTCGCTCGATCACATGGGGCGGCGGGTCGCGGACGAGCATGATCAGGTCGCCGTCGCGGATGGTCGGCTCCATCGAATCGCCGCCGCCTTCGAGGATGCCGACGACCGCATTCGGCGGCGCCCAGGACGGAAGCTGCCGCCGCAACCACTCGGCGCCAACGGCGAAGTGCTCGGCGACGTTCTCCGACACGACCAGGGCACCTCGGCCAGCCGAGGCTCGTATCTCGTAGCGAGGAAGAACCACCAGGTCGTGCAAGGTCGGCAGGAAGGCCGGCGGTGTCGCTTCGCGATCGCTGCCGAAGCTTGCCTCTACTCCCCGCGAAAAGGCCTCCTGAGCGTCTTCGGCGCTCATCTGGTCGTCGGGGACCCCGTCCCCCGTGATCCGTAACGCCCGGCCCAGATCGCTCTCGAACTTGCTGCCCTCCCCGGTGACCAGCCAGTTGAGACCGACCCCCGTCACCTCGGCGATCTTGCGCAAGGCAGCCGGCTTAGGCTGCCGTCCTTCCAGCCAGTTTCCCAGCGACCGCCGCGGAAATCCCCCCAGTCTGGCGAGTTCCGCGAGGCCACCGACGAGCGCCGCCGCCTCGTGGATCCGCTCGGGCAGGCTGCTCACGTTGGATCATAGCCAGAAATGGCTACTCCCCGTTGACACCTAGCCACTTATGGCTATCCTCTCACTGCTTCGTCCACGTTCGCGGACACTCACCACCGAAAGAAGGGAGGCCGGCCAGGGCCTCCCTTCACCACCGGAGCCACTATGGACTCGATCAGACGAGCCGCCAAGATCAAGGAGGCCCTCTACGTCCGGGGCCTGACCTTCGCGGACATCGATCGCGCTTACAATCTGCCCGAGGGCACGGCCCGGACCACGATCCGGGAGCCGAACGCCAAGGGCGAGGCTGCGCTGAGCGATGCTCTCGCAATCGAGCCACGGACTGTGTGGCCGGAGCGGTACGATGCCCGCGGTCATCGGCTCGAGCCGCAACCTCCCGAGAACTATCGACGGCCGCCGACGCTGCGGCAACGTCGAATCGAACAGGCGGCCTAGACATGACCCCTGTCAAACCCGCTTCCCGCTTTTCCGCGCCCCGGCCCGGCCTCGACCTCTCGGTCGCGTTCGCGGCCGGGCTGCTGCTGCTCGGCATCGTGCTGGGCGGCCTCACCATCCACATCCAAATCGGGAGCTGACCATGAGCCTCCAGCACGAAATCACTTTGGTCGCGTTTGCCGCCCGGAACGAGGATGGCACCCGGAGCGTCATCGACATCGTCGAGACCTCGAACCGGAACGCCTCGTTCTTCGCCCGCCGATGGGTCAGGGACCCTCAGATCGCGGCGATCGGCACCGCGCGGCCGGGCGCCTGCTTGGCAGACGGCCTTCACGTCCGGGAGGTGCGAGCATGAACGCGCCCTTCGTCATCGACCGGCCCGACATCGTCCACCGCGCCGTTGTCGAGGTTCTGACCGGCCTCTTCCCGACCATCGGGGAGGCGAAGCTGCTCTCGTCGGACAAGCTCAACCACACGACGTCGTGGATCCGGCAGGTCGGCATGTTCCTCATGTCGGACCGTCTGCAGGTGAGCCACACGACGACCGGCCGTCACTTCGGCCGCGACCGGACCACGGTGTTCCACGCCTGTCAGCTCTGCGCGATCGAAGCCGAGGAGCGGCCGGCGACGGCCGCCTTCTTCGACTTCCTCACCGAGCAGGTGCTGGCCGCGCTCGACCGTTACGCCGCGCAGGAAGCCGAATGGGGGATCGTCTGATGGCCGAGTTCCAGACAATCGTGCTGACCGACATCATCGTGCCCGAGCGGCTGCGCGCGGTCGAGGAAGATCATGCGCTCGCCATCCAGGCATCCATCGTCGAGCACGGCCAGATCAACCCGATCACCGTTCGGCGGACGCCGCCGGCGACGAAGCCGTTCAAGCCTTACACGCTGATCGCCGGCGCGCACCGGATGCGGGCGATCGAGCTGCTGGGCCTGTGGGAGATCGAGGCCGTCGTGCTCGACGCCGACCGGGAGGAGGCGCAGCTCCTCGAAATCTCGGAAAACCTGTTCCGCAACGAGCTGTCGGCGCTCGACCGCGCCATGTTCGTGCTGACCTACCGCGAGGTGTGGGAGCGCAAGCACGGCAAGATCGCACGAGGAAATCCCACATTTGCCAATTCCGTAAAGTTTACGGAATTGGCTGGCAGCCCCCTTGACCAAATCGCTGAAGAAGCTGCTCGGGGCTTTTCCGTCCACGTAGCTGACAAGCTCGGCGTGTCCAAGAATGCCGTCGAAAAGTGGCAGTTCCTCGGTCAGAAGCTCGACCCGGCACTGCGGCTGAAGCTGCGCGGCACCGCCGAGGCCGACAACCAGAGCCTGCTGCTCAAGCTCGCGCGGATGGAGCCGGCGCGCCAGCGCAAGGTCGCCACGGCCATCGACCAGGGCCAGGCGATCCCTACGGCGATCGAGCTGACGGACACGGCTGCGAAGGCCAAGGCGACGAAGAGCGAGCAGGAGGAACTGTTCGACCGCCTGGTCGCCACCTGGGCGCGTGCCGACGAGCAGACCAAGGCCCGGTTCCGCGCCCACATACGGCCGCCGCGCGAGACGCTGCCGACCCTGTCGGAGCTGCTTGCCGAAGGCAAAGCGGGGGGGGGGCGAGCCCCCCGACCCGCGGCAAGTCACGATCTTCGACGTGATCGAGGCTAAGAGATGAGCACCTGTCCCGTCCCTGGCTGTGAACACGAAGCGCCCGGCCGCGGCGTCTTCTGCCCCGACCACCATTTCGCGATGCCGCGTGCCTATTCCGGCCTCGTGCTGCGCACGAAGTTCGCCTGCGAACGCGAGATCGACCCGGAGCGTCGCCAGCACCTGGCCGAGCAGCTTCATGGCTACATCAATTCCGCCATTCGCGCCGCGGGCCTCGACCGCCAGGAGGGCCGCGATGTCGCGTAGCAAGCCGGCACCCGGCCAGGGCGACCTGTTCCACGAGCCGGTCTATCCGGTGCGGCTGCCGCGGGGGCTCGACGGCGCGGCCCTGCAGTCGAAGGTCGCGCGCGCCATGTCGGAGGCGCTGCGCGAGTGCAAGGATGACCGCTACGTGGTCGCCGGCCGCATGGCGCAGGAGCTTGGCCGCGACAGCTTCTCGAAAGGGATGCTCGACAACTACACGGCGGAGAGCAAGGACACACACACCGTCTCGCTCGTCGTGTTCATCGCCTTCGTGCGCGCCACCGGGTGCTCCTGGCTGTGGGACTTCTTGCTGAAGGACGAGGGCTACACGGTCCTGCAGGGCGACGAAGCGCGCCTTGCCGAGATAGGGCGCGCCGAACAGGAGCGGCGTGAACTCGACCAGCGCCTCCGCGCGCTCAAGGCATCCCCCGTCATTCTCGGCCGGAGGCCGCGCTGATGGGGCAGCCGGGGGTGGGGAGGGAATGGTTCAGCGCAGCGGAGATCGCCGCGGCGAAGTCGCCGGAGCTGCCGGCGAGCGAGCGCGGCGTGAACAAGCTGGCGGACGCCAGGGGCTGGCGTGCGGACCCCGCCAGAGCACGGCGGGCGGCGGGACGCGGCGGCGGGTGGGAATACCACCTGTCGCTCCTGCCGCCCGCCGCGCAGGCGCGCCTGGTGCTCGCCACCGGCTCGTATGCCGAGCCACCCGAACGGTCGGCTGCCTCGAAGGCGTTGTGGGCGCGCTTCGAGGCGCTCCCGCAGGGCCAGAAAGACGAGTGCCGCCGCCGTCTCGATGCGCTCGATCGGGTCGAGACGCTGAAGCAGGCCGGGCGGACGGCGACGGCGGCGATCGCCATCGCGGCCGCCGAGTTCGGCGTGTCGCCGCGCAGCCTGTTCAACTGGCAGGAGCTGGTCGCCGGCGTCGCGCGGGCCGACTGGCTGGCGGCGCTGGCGCCCGGCTACCGGGCGACGGCGGAACGCGCCGAATGCCACGCGAAGGCCTGGGACATCCTCACGGCCGACTGGCTGCGGGCGGAGCGCCCGGCCTTCTCTGCCTGCTACCGGCGCATGCGCAAGCTGGCCTCGAAGAACGGCTGGCTGCCGATCCCCTCGGAGCGCGCGCTGCGGCGGCGGCTGGAGGCCGAGGTGCCGCGCGCCGTCGCCACGCTCGCCCGCGAGGGCCGGGACAAGGCCAAGACCCTGTTTCCCGCACAGCGTCGCATGCGCGCCCACCTGCATGCACTGCAGGCCGTCAACATGGACGGCCACCGGCTCGACGTCTTCGTGCGCACCGGCGACGGCCGCGTGACCAGGCTGCACCTGATCGCGCTGCAGGATCTCTATTCCGGCATGTTCGTCGCTTGGCGCCTGGCGGAGACCGAGAACAAGGAAACCGTCCGCCTGGTCATCGGCGACATGGTCGAACGCCACGGCATCCCCGAGGCGATCTACCTCGACAACGGGCGGGCCTTCGCGTCGAAGTGGATCTCGGGTGGCGCGCCGACGCGCTACCGCTTCAAGGTTCGGGACGAGGATCCGCGCGGCCTGCTGACTGCGCTCGGCGTCGATATCCGTTTCACTCTGCCCTATTCGGGCCAGTCGAAACCGATCGAGCGCGCCTTCCGCGACCTCGCCGAGGAGATCGCCAAGCATCCGATCTGCGCAGGCGCCTACACCGGCAACCGGCCGGAGGCCAAGCCGGAAAACTACGGCGCGCGGGCGATCGACGAAGCGACCTTCCGCGCCCATGTGGCCCGCGAGATCGACGCGCATAACCGCCGGTCAGGCCGCAAGGCCGCGGCCTGCGCCGGCCGCTCCTTCCTCGAAACCTTCGAGGCGAGCCTTGCCGAACCCTCGACCCTGATCCGGTGGCCGAGCGCGGCGCAGAAGGCGCTGTGGCTCTCGGCGGCCGAGCGCATCCGGGCCAAACGCGGCTCCGGCGAGATCGAGCTGTTCGGCAACCGCTATTGGGCGGCCGAGCTGAACGCCTATGCCGGCCAGCACGTCACGGTGCGGTTCGACCCCGACCGGCTGCAGCAGCCGATCGGCGTCTACACGGCCGACGACCGGCTGATCTGCGAGGCGGCCTGCGTGGCCGCGGTCGGCTTCGACGACGCGGCGGCTGCGCGGGAAACCGCCCGCGACCGGGGCGCCTACCTGAAGAGCCTGCGGGAGCACGAGCGGCTGCGCGAGAAGCTGTCGGCCGACGAGCTGGCGCGTCTCTACGGCGCAGACGAGCCCGCGCCCCAGGCCAAGCCGATGCCGCCGAAAGTGAAGCGCCTGGCGGTTGGCGGGACTACGCCCGCGCCGGCGCCGATCGAGGACTTTGAAGGGATGTTCGCGCGCGGCCTGCGGGTCGTGGTCGACAACGACTGAACAAGAAAAAGGCGGGGACGAACCCCGCCTCAACGATCCGGCCCGCGAGGGCCGGCAAGCGCAAAACGAGGTCAACATAGATGAACGACACGACGAACACAATCTGGACCCTGCCGACGTCACTGCCCGCGCTCGACGAGCGGGGCGGCCGCGGAGAGGCCGACATCGCCGAATGGCGGAAGCTGACGGCGCGCGTGGCGACGCTCGGCCAGCAGAACAACTGGACCAAGGCCGAGGTCGCCCGCCGCGCAGGCATGGGCGACGGCACGCTCAACCAATGGTTCAGCGGCGCCTACAAGGGCCGGCTCGACACGACCAACGCGAAGATCCGGCAATGGCTCGACGCCGTCGACGAGATGGACGCGATGGCGAGGGGCATGCCGACCTCGCCCGGCTTCGTCGAGACGCGGACGGCCCGCGAGATCATGGAGACGCTAACCTACGCGCAGATGCTGCCGGAGATGGCGGTGATCACGCTCGGCGCCGGCATGGGCAAGACACAGACCTGCCGGCACTTCTGCTCGATCCGGCCTCACGCCTTCCACGTCACCATGTCGCCGCACACGAAGACGGTGCACGGCATGCTGACCGAGATCGCCACCGCGCTCGGCATCACCCAGCACAACCCGGCAAAGCTGCACCGCGCCATCGGCGAGCGGCTGCAGCGCAACGGGCGCAAGACGCTGCTGATCGTCGACGAGGCGCAGAACCTCGTCGACGCGGCCATCGACCAGCTTCGCAGCGTGCTTGATCTCAACGAGTGCGGCATCGCGCTCGTCGGCAACGAGGAAATCTACGACCGTTTCAAGAACCGGCCGGACGGCCCGTCCTACGCGCAGATCAAGCGGCGGTTCGGCAAGCGGCTGCGGCGGCTCCATCCCTATCCCGAAGACGTCCGGGCGCTGATCGACGCCTGGGGCATCGAGGACGAGGCCAGCCGCAAGGTGCTGACCGGTATCGGCAACAAGCCCGGGGCGCTCGGCCAGATCGACAAGACCCTCAAGCTCGCCGGCCTGCTGGCGGCGGGCGACGGCGGCGCGATCACCGAAAAGCACATCCGGGCGGCGTGGACCAACCGCGCCGTGGAGGACTGACCCATGTCGGAGAACTTCTACGCACTGTCGGACGGACTGTCGGCCCTGCAGCGCTTCTTCCTCGACTTCGAGGGGAGCGGCGTCCAGCTCGAAGGCAAGGCCGTGCGCGGCCTGCGCGCCCAGCTGAAGGACCTGCTGATTTCGGCGCGCAACCTCGAGAACGAGGTGTCGCGGCGGCGGTGGAACGAGATGGGTCGCAGCGAGCGCGATTGGGCGGTCGACACGGCCCGAGCCATCGCGGCGGAGGTCGGCAGGCCGGGCAGCAACATCAGGCTGTTCCCGGTCATCCCGCGGCCATTCACGGACGGCCATCCGGAAGGGGGTGCGCTGTGATCGATCCGATCGAAAGCGAGATCGCGCGGGCGATCGCGCCGCTGCTGGCGGAACGCCGGGCGCGCGCCGACGCGGTCAAGGATGCGATCGTGGCGGCGGCGATCGGCGTGGCCGACGCCGTCGAGGAGATCGAGCGGCGCCGCTACACACGCGACGAACGGCCGGCGCGGATGGCGCTGGAGCGCAAGGCGAAGATCCTGTGCGGCGCGCTCAAGGCTGCGGGGGTGAAGCGCGATGGCCGCTGAACTCTCCCCCGCCGACCGGCTGCTGATCGCGGCAGTCAGCCAGGCCGACGTGATGGACGCGGCCGGCCGGCTGCTCGCCAGCCCGCGGCGGGCGCTGGTCAGCCTAGGCGAACAGGTCGCGATGGCGCTCGCCATCGAGCGGCTGCAGGCGGTCGCCATCGAGGCCGAGCTGCTGCTGCGGGCGCTCGACCTGCCCGAGAGCGGCAACGAGGCCGACATGGCCACGAAAGACCACGCGGTTCAGACGCAGGTCGACCGCGTGCGCGAAGCGCTGGCCGCGCTGCGCGGCGAAACAAACACAGACAAACAGGAGACGGACGATGGAAGTGCTTGACGATCTGGAAGGCGTCGACGGCGTCTTCACCATCAACGGCCGCCAGCTGATGGCGGATGCAAAGGGCCGCTACGTGCCGGTGGAGACGATCCGCCCGGCCGACAAGCTGGAAGACGAGACGGTCCGCAAGGTGATCGGCTACGCCCGCGAGCTTTCGGCGCAGATCGCCCGGTTCAAGGGACACACGTTCGACGATCTCGGCGCCTTCGAGGCGCTGCTCGCCCAGGAATACGGCGCATCGAAGGGCGGGGCCAAGGGCAACAAGACCTTCATGACCTTCGACGGGCTGATGAAGGTCTCGGTCCAGGTGCAGGATTATATCGACTTCGGCCCGCAGCTGCAGGTGGCGAAGGGGCTGATCGACGAGTGCCTGAACGAATGGGCGGCGGACAGCCGGCCGGAGATCCGCGCGATCGTGACGCGGGCCTTCAACACGGACAAGGCCGGCAAGATCAACCGCGCCGAGATCTTCATGCTGCTGCGCCTCGACATCGAGGACGGCCGCTGGGGCAAGGCGATGGAGGCCATCCGCGACGCAATGCGCGTCGTCGGCTCCAAGACCTATGTCCGCTGCTACGAGCGCGTCGCGATCGACGCGCCCTGGCAGGCCGTCACCATCGATCTGGCCAGGGCGTGAGGGGGCGGCGATGGCACGAACCATACACGGTCACATCAACAAGCGCGTCGCCCTGGCCAAGATCTACGCGAAAGACGGAGCGATCCGGACGGCCGCGAGCATTTTTCGCGATCTGGCCGACGAGCTGTCTGCGCACATGGACCAGTGCGACGCCGAGCTGCGCGACGCTCTTGATGACGCCGATCCGATCAACCTCGCCGGCTCCGGGCCGGTGCCGGTCGAGCCGAGGGAGGGCTGAGCGATGGATACCCGCCTGTATGACGTGGAGGCTCGGATCGCCGGCCTCTATCCGATCGCCGGCATCGGCGATCCTGAGTATCCGCCGGAGTGGGTCGGCGAGTTCTGCGAGTGGGTCGAAGGCCCGGCATCAGGCGTCTTCTCGGCATTGCAGGAGTTGGCCCGCTTCGACGAAGACGAGGACTATCCGGCCCCGTCCGATGTCTGTGAGGCCTGGATCAACGCCGGCCGCACCGGCGCGGTGATGCTCGTCGAATGGTGCGTCCGCCACTATGCCGGCCGTGGCGGCGTTTTCACTTCCGGGTGGGGCCATACTCGCTTCCTCTACGTCTACGTGCCGGACGGCGTCGACTACGTCGGCATTGCAGTCGCCATCGCCGAGCACCACCACCAGCGCGCCCGCAGCGAAGCGACGGAGGGCTGAGCGATGAAGCTCTTCTACGGGGAAGACCAGGAATACGACGTCCAGGTCGGTGACGAAGTCGACATCGTCGTCGGCGAACTGCGCGTCCCTGCAGCCATCACGAAGATCCTGCCCAGGAAGGCGGAGGTCGTTGTCGAAATCGCGGGCGGCTCGGTCCTCGACCTGATCGCGCTTCGCAAGACCGCCCGCCTGCCGCTGTCGGCGATCGAGTTCACAGGGAGGGGTGCATGACCAGGCGAACCAAGAAGCGCAGCCGCTCCGGCGCGCATGAGAAGTGTCCCGCGTGCGGCAAGCGCCCACGGCGTGAAGTCGGACCGGATCGTCGCCAGGAGGGCATGATGAAGCTGATCCCCTATGCAGGCCAGGAGCACGAGGACAGCCAGGAGCCGCGGCCGCAGCGCATCCTGCGCGCCTTCCGCGCCGGCAGCGACACCAGCCGGATCGCGTCGCGGCTGACCATCCCCGAGGCCGTCGTGGAGCGCGAGCTGCACGAAGCCCGCGCGATCGAGCGCGCCAGCAAGGAAGGGGGTGCGCGATGACCGACCAGAAGATCCGCGACCGCATCCGGCGGCTGATGGAAATGACAGCAGCGCGCGGCTGCACCGAGGCCGAGGCGCTGTCCGCCGCGGCGAAGGCGGCCGAGCTGATGCGCCAGCATGGGCTGTCCGAGCAGGACCTCGTCATAGACGTCCAGGCGTCGAGGGCGAAGGTGGGCGCGCGCAGCGAGCGCTCCCGGCTGTGGCCGACGATCGCGCTGTGCACCAACACCGATCACGTCGTGATCAGGCGCTGGGGCGGCGGCATCGACGTCGAGTTCGTCGGCTGCGCGCCGGGACCGGAGATCGCCGTCTACCTGCGCACCGTCTGCGAGCGGGCGATCGACCGGGAGATCGCGACCTTCAAGGCGGGGAAGTTCTACCGCCGTCGCCGGTCGCTGGCCACGAAGCGGGCGGCGGTGAGCGACTTCACCATCGCGATGACGCTGCGCCTGCAGCTCCGCCTCGTCGAGCTGTTCCGCGACACGATCGACCCCATGGTCGGGCTGGAGGCGCGGCAGGCGCTGGCGGCTCGGCACCCCAGCATGGAGACGATCAGCCGCCCCGATCGCGACGAGCGGTTTTGGGAGGCCGGCCTGGCCGGAAGCCGGGCGGGCAACAACGTGCCGCTCGCACATGGTGTCGGCGGCGGCGGCGGCGACCGGCTGATGATCGGGGGGCGGTCATGACCACGTCCGTTACCCGCCGTGTCGCCGAGATCGAGGAAGCGCTGGCCAGGGCGCTGCGCAGCGGCGATTTCGAGGTCGTGACCTACGACGGCGAGCGATACCTGGCGCCCGTTCTCACGGGCCATGTGTCCGTGCCCGACGCGATCATCAGCTACCCGCTGCTGTCGCTCGATCAGGCAGCTCGCGAGCTGGAAAGGCTGCTGTCATGAGCGCCGCCAAGATCTCGATCGCCAGCCAGATCGCCGAGGTGAAGCGCGAGCTAGCGTTGCGCGCCAACACCTACCCGCGCCTGGTCGGCTCGGCGAAGATGCGCCAGGGCGAGGCCGACCTTTGCACCGCCCGCATGGAGGCGGTGCTCGTTACGCTGGAGTTCTGTCAGCGCCACGAGGCCGCCCTGCGCACCTTCCTGACCGGCCGCCTCTACACGGCGGAGGAGCTGACCGAGCATGTCACCGCCGCGGTCGACGCGGCGATGCAGCGCTATGGCCGCAAGCCCGCCGGCGAGCTGATCGACGGCATCGACCCTGCGCATGGAGACGGCCATGACGCCTGACCTTTCGACCGAGCGGGCGATCCTCGACCTGCTGTCCGACCAGGACGACGAGCTGCATGTCGGCGAGGCGCTGACGACGCTGGTCGATGTGGTGGCCGGCATCTGCGCCCTGGCGGTATGCCCCGACGATCTGGCCGTCGAGTTCGCCGTCAAGCTGCGGAAGCGGCTCCACGCTGCCGGTCAGCCGAGGTGGCTGTCATGAGCGCCTATGCGGCCATCCACACCGGCCTGCGCAAGCTCGGCATCGCCGAGGACGATGCGCGCGACCTTTACGAGCGGCAGACGGGCAAGCGCTCGTTGAAGGAGATGAGCCCGGCCCAGCACGAGGCGGTCATCGGCGAGCTGCGGCGGCTTGGTTTCAAGCCGGCGTCGAACCGTTCTCGAAAGGGCCTTGAAGGCCGCTTCGCGAAGAAGCTGCAGGCCCTGTGGATCGCCGCCTGGAACCTCGGCCTGGTGCGCGACCGGACCGACAAGGCGCTGGTCTCGTTCGTGAAGCGGCAGACGGGCATCGACCATGTCCGCTTCGTGCGCGACGCCGACGATGCGCGGCGGGCGATCGAGGCGCTGAAGGGGTGGATGGCGCGCGACGGCGGTGTCGTGTGGGGCCGGTCGCACGGCTACGACTGGCTGCAGCACGATCCCGGCCGGATCGCCTGGGCGCAGTTCCGGCGGCTGGTGCCCGGCGCCACGCTGATGGGCAACCGCGCCGACTTCCACCGTCAGGTAGGGGCGGCGCTCGGCCGCGACGTGCCGCTGGCCGGGCTGGGCGCGCTGTCGCCGGCCGACTGGCGCACCGTGATGAACGCCTTCGGCGAGCGGGTGCGCGGGAGGACGGCGGAATGATCGCGGCAGCGTCCGACATGGTGTATGACGGCCGGGATGAAGATCCTCGCCGCGCCCCTGTTGACCGCGTTGCTGCTTCTGCCGGGCGGCCGCGGCCTCGCGATCGTGGACGGCGATACGCTGGACATTGCCGGGGAGCGGATCCGTATCGCCAATATCGACGCGCCGGAGATACATCAGGCCAAGTGTCCGGACGAGAAGGCGCTCGGCCTGGAAGCGAAGGCGCGCTTGCGCCAGCTCGTCACCGGGGCGCTGCTGGCCATCAGCCGCGGCGACCCGCAGGACGGGCGCCTGAAGGACTGGCGCGGCCGGACGCTGGCGCTGATCGCCGTGGACGGCAGGGACGTCGGGCAGGTGCTGATCGAGGAAGGGCTGGCCCGGCCGTGGACCGGCAAGCGCCTGCCTTGGTGCGGGGTGCCGCTCTAACCCGCCTGTTCGCCGAGGTGCGGCCATGAAGCGCCGCGTCGGCAGGGTCAACATCACCTTCGAGAAGCTGCAGGAGGTCGCGGCCGAGTTCATCGCCGAGGGGCCGCTCGGTCCCGGCGACGACTGGCGGCTGACGGGACATTCCTCCCTGCACCGCCGCCGCGACGGCACCTTCACGTTGTTGCTCGTCTGGCGCTCGGGCGATGGCCGGACGACGTCGACCAGGACGATCCGGGGGCTGCGGTGAGCCACGAGCGCGACGAGCAGCTCTCGGAGAACCTGCTCGCCCTGCTGGGCGAGGCGGATTTCGTTCGGCTCGTCGAGTGGCGCGGCGGCACCCGGCTATACGTCCCGTCGCGCGATCTCTCGACCATTGCGGCCGCACTCGGCGACGAGGCCGCAGAAAAGCTGGCGCGTGCCTACAGCGGCGCCACTCTGGCCGTACCCCTTGCCCGGGCGCTGCGGGCGCGCAAATATCGTGCGGCGGCCTGTTCAAACGCTGAGATCGCGCGCAAACTCGGCATCACCGAGAGCGGCGTTGAGCGTCTCTTCAAGCGCATGCCGAACCGACCGGCCAAGGCCATGAAGGTCGATCCACGGCAGCTTAAGTTGTTCGGCTAAACGCGCTTTTCAACCACGTTGGTGGGGAGCAACTGCCGCCCGCCGCATGGGCATCTTCTCCGGGTCGATCCGACCCGGAGATCAGCATGTTCGACACCACCACCCGCAACGCAATCAGCATGGTCGCCAGAGGCCGCGGCTGGGCGCCGGCCGCGCTGGCCGCGATCGTCGAGGTCGAGAGCGGCGGCACCGTGTTCGCCGTCGTCGACGGTCGCCAGGAGCCGCTGATCCGCTGGGAGGGCCACTATTTCGACCGGCGCCTCTCCGGCGCCGACCAGGCGAAGGCACGCGCGCTGGGCCTTTCTAGCCCGATCGCCGGCAAGATCGCCAATCCCGCCAGCCAGGCGGCCCGCTGGAAGATCCTGATCCGGGCCGCCGAGATCAACGCGGCCGCCGCATTCGAGAGCTGCAGCTGGGGCGTCGGCCAGGTGATGGGCGCACACTGGCAATGGCTCGGGTTCAGCGGCGTCGACGCGCTTGTGAACCTGTGCCGCTCCGGTGCGGAGGGGCAGGTCGAGCTGATGGCCCGCTTCATCGAAAAGGCCGGCCTGGCCGACGAGCTGAAGCGCCGGGATTGGGCCGCCTTCGCGCGCGGCTACAACGGCCCGGCCTACAGGGCCAACCGCTACGATACGAAGATGGCGGCGGCCTATGACCGCTGGTCGCTGCCGATGGGCGCTGGCGCGCCTGTCGCCTCGTCCGCTGCCGGCATGCTGCGGCTCGGCTCCCGCGGCGACGAGGTGCGCGAGCTGCAGACGCTGCTGGTGCGCGCCGGCGTCGCGGTCACCGTCGACGGCGATTACGGGCCGGCCACGCGCGACGCCGTGAAGGCCTTCCAGAAGGCCAGCGGACTGACGGTCGACGGTGTTGCCGGCCCGGCGACGCGGGCTGCGCTCGATCGCTGGCGGCAGAGCGCGTCGGAAACGCCGGGCGTCTCCGGCTTCTGGAAGATTTTAACCGACGTGCTGGAGGCGCTCGCCTGATGGACATCAACCTCATCCTCTTCTGGATCATCGTCGGCGACGCGGTCGTCGCCATGCTGCTCGGCGCGATCGCGGCCGTCCTGACCCTGCTCAACGTCAAGGCGGATGCGTTCTTCGAGCGCGTGCCGCCGGCCGCCGCCGTGCTCGTGCTCTCCAGCTTCGCCGGATGCGCGCTGCTGTGGGTTGCCGGCTACCTGTTCGGTGCCTGACATGTGGAGCACCGTTCGCACCGCCGTCGTCATCGTCGTGCTGGAGCTGCTGCTTGTCGGCCTGGTGCTGGTCGTCGCCATGAGGGCGAGCTGGGCACAGGCACCCGCCTGTGCACCGGCGGCTGCCGTCATCCCGGCGCTGGAGGACCGTTTCCACGAGGTCGACGTGGGCGGCGGCCAGGTCGACGGCCGTACCGTCGTGCGGATCTTCGCCGCCCCTGATGGCGCGACCTTCACCATGCTGGTCATCACCGCCAGCGGCCTTGCCTGCGTCATCGCCGTCGGCCGCGACTTCGAGGTCGCGCCGCCGCCAGCCGGAAAGGAGAGCTGAGATGGGCGGGCTTGCCGCTATCCTCATCGGCGTTGCCGCCAAGGTCGGCGCCACCATGGTCAAGACGGTGCTGGAGGGCAAGCTCGGCTCCAGCATCGGCGGCGCGGCCGGCGACCTTGCCGGGACCGTCATCGACACGATTGCGAGCAAGGCCGGCGTCACGCCGGCCGAGCTGCCGGACCTCCCGCAGAAGGATCTGGAGAAGGCGGTCACCGAGACCGAGGCGATGACGCCGGAGCTGATCGCCCTGTGGCAGGCCGGCCTCCAGGGCCAGTTCGCCCTGCTCATGGCCGAGCAGTCCGAGGCTTGGTATCAGAGCGCCTGGCGGTGGGGCTGGATGTATCTGCTCGCCGTCTTCTGGACCTTCTACCTGCTCGTCTTCCCGATGATCGAGGCTTTTGCCGGCATCGACGTCCGGCGCGTCGACCTCGCCGTCCTGCTGACGCTCACCACCTGGTTCATCTCGCTCTACATGGGCGGCCACACGGTGAAGGCGCTGGGCGAGAGCGCGATCAACGCGGTGCGCGCCTGGAAGGACGAGCGCCCTGCCGCTGCAGGACAGAGGCGGGCGGCATGAACCTCTCCAACGCCGCTCATGACCTCGCCGACCGGCTGGCCGAGCGCGAGCGGCTGGCCGGCATCGCCCGTGCCCAGGCTGCGGTGCGTGGCATGTCGGGGGCCTTCTACTGCATCGACTGCGGCGAGCCGATCGGCGAGGCCCGCCGCGCCGCCTGCCCCGAGACCGACAAGTGCATCGACTGCGCGACCTTCCTGGAGCGCCAGAGACGGAGACGCGCCTGATGGACCTGACACAGTTGCTGGCCTGGATCGTCGGCGCGAACACGATCATCACCTTCGCGACGACGGTCTACAACCTGATGTCCACGCGGGCGACGAAGGCGCTGAAGGCGATCGAGAACGTCGAGGCCAAGATCGCCAAGCTGGGCGAGGACCGCCAGACGGCGGGCGAGGCGATGGGCGAGCGTTTCCAGTCAGTCGAGTTCCGGCTGCTCAAGATCGAGGCCGACCTCGAACACATCCCCAGCCGGGACCACGCGCACAAGATGGAACTCGCCGTGGCCCAGCTCATCGGCAGCATGAAGGCCATGGACGAGCGGCTGACCGGCAAGATCGAGACGCTGGACGAGCGGCTGAAGCCGGTCGTCGCCACCAGCGCGCGGCTGCAGAACTATCTCATGGAACAGGGTGCGGAGAAGTAGCATGTCCGGCGACGACGCGATCACCACGGAGGCCCGGCTGATCATGCTGCGGGAACTCCACGCGCAGCCCAACAGGTCGATGACCTCGTCGGCCATGCAGAAATATCTGCGCGACGGCTGGATGATCAATCGCACCCGCGGCTGGGTCGAGGACCAGTTCGAGTTCCTGGCGGAGCGCAAGGCCGTCCGCATCACGCCGGCCGGCTCGGTGAAGATCGCGACGGTGGTCGAGCGGGGGCTGGAGCACCTCGCGCTGAAGGCCTTCATCTCCGGCATCGACAGCCCGTCCGAGCCGGTGCTGTGACATGGACAGGCGAGCGACCGAAAGGCGGGTGCTCGGCTCGCTCGACCTGCTGCCGGAAGAGTGCCAGGACGATGTCGTCTGGGCGCTCGCGGAGCTGAACCGCCGCGAGCGCACCCAGGCGGACATCCTGTTCGAGCTGAACGACCGGCTGGCGGTGAAGGGCCACGGCCCGATCTCGCGCTCGGCCTTCAGCCGACGCACCGTCCGGCTGAAGCGCCGGGCCGACCGGCTGGCCGAACGCGACGCACTCTATGCCGGCGTCATCGACAAGATCACGCCGGAGAAGATGGCCGAACAGGACATCATCCTCGGCGAGCTGCTGAAGACGCTGATCGACGAGCTGATCGACGATGCCCGCTCGGCCGAGGACGTCAAGGAACTGGCGTCGGCCTACCGGCAGACGGTGTCGGCACAGGGCATGTCGGCCAAGCTGAAGGCCGCGGCCGAGGCGGCCGCGCAGAAGAAGCTGGAGAAGGCGGTCGGCGATGCGGCGAGCGAAGCCGGCAAGGCCGGCATTCCGGTCGACGCCGCGCGCGTGCTGGAGCTGATCCGCAAGGCTTACGCGGGGGACTGACGTGACCGGCCGCCCGATCCTCTTCGGCTACCAGCGTCGCTGGTTCCAGGACCAGAGTCGGTTCAAGCTCGGCAAGTTCGCCCGGCAGACCGGCAAGACCTTCACGACCACGCTGGAGAGCGTCGACGACAGCTTCGCGCATGTCGTGAAGCAGGCCCGCACGCGCTGGGTGATCCTGTCGCGCGGCGAGCGCCAGGCCAAGGAGGCGATGGACGAGGGCGTGAAGATCCACGCCAAGGCCTATGGCCTCACCTTCGACGAGACCGCCCCGACCTATGACATCGGCGCCGTCTCCTACAAGGCGCTGGAGCTGGTGTTCCCGCACGGCTCGCGCATCACGGCGCTGCCGGCCAACCCCGACACCGCCCGCGGCTTCTCGGGCAACGTCTTCCTCGACGAGTTTGCCTTCCACCGCGACAGCGGCGCGATCTGGAAGGCGCTCTTCCCGGTGATCTCGGCCGGCTGGAAGCTGCGCGTCACCTCGACGCCGAACGGCAAGTCGGGGAAATTCTACGAGCTGGACACGGCCGACGACGACACCTGGTCCCGCCACTCGGTCGACATCTACCAGGCCGTGGCCGATGGCCTGCCGCGCGACATCGAGGAGCTGCGCGCCGGCCTCGCCGACGAGGACGCCTGGGCACAGGAATACGAGCTGAAGTATCTGGACGAGGCGTCGGCCTGGCTGCCCTACGAGCTGATCTCTTCGGTTGAGGATCCCGCCGCCGGCGATCCGGGCGGCTACCAGGGCGGCGTGTGCTTTATCGGCGTCGACATCGGCCGGCGCAACGACCTCTTCGTCATCTGGGTTCTGGAGCAGGTCGGCGACGTGCTGTGGACGCGCGAGATCGTCGAGCTGAAGCGGGCCACCTTCGCCGACCAGGACGCCGCGCTCGACGAGGTGATGCGGCGCTACCGCGTCGGCCGCGGCTGCATGGACCAGACCGGCATGGGCGAGAAGCCGGTGGAGGATGCGCAGCGCCGCTACGGCGCCCACCGCATCGAGGGCGTGCTCTTCACCGGGCCGAACAAGCTGGTGATGGCGACGGCCGGCAAGGAGCGGTTCGAGGACCGGACCATCCGTATCCCCGAGGGCAAGCCCAAGCTCCGCTCCGACCTGCACAAGCTGCGCAAGGTCACCGGCCCGACCGGCGCGCCGCGCTTCGTCGCCGAGCGCGACGACGATCACGCCGACCGCTCCTGGGCATGCTTCCTCGCGATCAACGCGGCAGGCGGCTCCCGCCTTGCCTATGGCTACGAGCCGGTGCGCGCGGGCGTCGAGCGCGGAAGCCGCGACCGCTGGGAGCGCAACATCAACCCCGAACTGAGAGGACGCCTCTGATGGTTGGCTTTCGCGACGTGATCGATCCGCGGCGTCGTCTCGTCGACGCGGACGGCAACCGCACAAAGCAGGCGGAGCTGACCGAACGCAAGCTGGAGCCGCGGGTCGGCGCGGTGCGGCCCGTGATCTCGGGTCACCCGGCCGATGGCCTGACGCCGAACCGGCTGTCGCGCATCCATCGCGACGCCGCCCAGGGCGAGCCGCTCGCCTATCTGGAGCTGGCCGAGGACATCGAGGAGCGCGACCTGCACTATCTCGGCGTGCTGTCGACCCGCAAGCGCTCGGTCGCGCAGCTCCCGATCACGGTCGAAGCAGCATCCGACGATGCAGAGCACAAGAAGCATGCCGAGCTGGTGCAGTCCTGGGTGGACGACGACGTGCTGCGCGCGGCCCTGTTCGACGCGCTCGACGCCGTCGGCAAGGGCTTCTCGGTGCTGGAGGTCGACTGGCGCATGCACATGGGCCATCTGTGCCCGCGCGAGCTGATCTACCGGCCGGCCCGCTGGTTCATGTTCGACCCGCAGGACGGCGAGACGGTCATCCTGCGCGACGCCGGCGACGACAAGAACCTGCTGCCGGCGAAGTTCCTCATCCACCGGCACAAGTCGAAGTCGGGCCTGACGATCCGCTCCGGCATCGCCCGCGTCGCCTCGTGGGCGTGGATGTACAAGAGCTTCACGCTGAAGGACTGGGCGATCTTCGTCCAGAATTTCGGCATGCCGATCCGGGTCGGCAAATATGACGACAATGCCAGCGATGAGCAGAAGGACGTGCTGTGGCGGGCGGTGTCGCAGATCGCCGGCGACTGCGCGGCGATCATCCCCGTCGACATGTCGATCGAGCTGCAAGAGGTGACTGCGAAGGCGGCATCCACCGACCTCTACGAGCGCCGCGCCGACTGGATGGACCGGCAGGTGTCGAAGGCGGTGCTCGGCCAGACGACGACCACCGACGCGGTCTCGGGCGGCCACGCGGTCGCCCAGGAGCATCGGCTCGTCCAGGAAGACATCGAGCGCTCCGACGCGATCGCGCTGACGGCGTCGATCAACCGGCAGCTCATCCCCAATCTCGTGGCCTTCAACTTCGGGCCGCAGGACTTCTATCCGCGTGTCCGCATCGGCCGGCCCGACGAGGTGCCGCTCGGCATCTTCGCCGAGGCCTTCGACAAGCTGGCGCGGCACGGGCTGACGGCCGAGGCCTCCTACCTGCGCGAGCGGCTCGGCATTCCCGCGCCGGCGGCCGGCGCCAGGGAGCTGGTCGGCGGCCGCGCGGCCGCGCCTGCCGCTCCTGGCGGCGACGGGGCCAAACTTCTCCAGTCGCGTCACCAGCGCGCCGCCGGTGATGATCTCGTCGATGATCTCCGCCGTCGCCTCGAGGAGGACGCGGCCGGGGCGATGGCCGGGCTGACGGGCGAGATCCGCGCCGCGCTCGAGCAGGCGACGGATCTGCGCGACGCGGCCGATCGGCTCGCCGCCATGCAGCTCGACCCGGGAGAGCTCGCCGAGGCGATGGCGCGCGGCATGGCGCTGGCGCATCTGGCCGGACAGGCAGCCCTGGTCGACGATCTGGAGACACGCCGTGGGACGGCCAGGGAAGGCCGCTGAAGGGGTGCGGATGGCCCGGTGGCCGTGCCAACCCCCTCACGCGCGCCTACGGCCCTTCAAAACCCCTTTAACGGCGACTTGAAGGGGTAGAGACAGGTGACAACGACGGCATCCGCGCTCGATCTCGCTTTCGACGAGGCAATTGCCTTTTACCGGCAGAAGGCGAACGTCACGACGAGGACGTGGACGGACGTCTATGCGGCGGCCCATTCGCGCGCCTTCATGGTGGCGGGGGCGGCCACCGACGCGATCGTCGCCGACTTCCGCGCGGCGATCGACAAGGCCATCGCCGAGGGCACCACGCTCGACGCGTTCCGGCACGACTTCGACGCCATCGTCGAGCGTTACGGGTGGAGCCACACCGGCGGCCGCAACTGGCGCTCGCGCGTCATCTTCGAGACCAATCTGCGGACAGCTTACGCCGCCGGCCGATACGAGCAGCTCACCCGGCCTGAGACGCTGGAGGCGTTCCCGTTCTGGCAATACAACCATTCGGGCGCGCTGCACCCGCGCCTCGATCACCTCTCCTGGGACGGCCTTGTGCTCGCCGCCACCGAGACGTTCTGGCAGACGAACTATCCGCCCAACGGCTGGGGCTGCGGCTGCTACGTCACGCCGGTCTCGGGTCGCGATCTCCGCCGCCAGGGAAAGAGCGGTCCCGACCAGGCGCCGGACCTCGTCTTCCGCGCCGAGGAGGTCGGCGGGCGCACCGTGCGCGTGCCCACCGGCGTCGAGCCGGGGTTCGAGTATAACCCCGGCCGGGAGTGGCTCGCGCGCACCGCGCCCGGTTCGGAGACGGTGGCGGCGGCCCCGGGCGTCATCCGGCGTTTCGTGGAGGCCGCGTTGATCGGGCGCTGGCCGGACCGGAGCTGGGTGCCGGTGGGCCGGGCCGGGCCGATGGGCGCGGAGCTGAAGGTCGCCGGCGACACCGAACTGCGCCTGTCGGCCGCGACGGTGCGCTCCCACACCAAGCACGTCACGATCTCTGCCGACGCCTATGCCGAGCTGCCCGAGTGGCTCATCGACCAGGGCGAGCTGATTGTCCGTGCCGATGGCCGTCCGGTCCTGGTCGGCGAGCGCGACGGCGTCCTCTACGCGGCTGCGCTGAAGGTGCTGCAGCGGGACGGGTGGGCCGAGATCTACCTCGTCTCGTTGCGCCGGACGAATGCCGGGCAGATCCGCAGATGGCGAGACGGGGCAGGCAGGACAAAATGAGAAGCGCGCCGGGGAGGCCGGAAGTGCCATCCCAAGGCTCACGGGGAGCCCGC
>JGI26534J51046_1001297_pt1 | contig 22215 bp, 26 predicted proteins | sample ThiBiot_750_plan_2_FD_51046 | JGI IMG/M metagenome (IMG submission 51046) | reverse complement strand
GCCTTCGCCGGTCACCAAGTCGAGAAGAACGTGCGCAGCACGCACCAGTACCAGATCACCGTCCGCCTCGACGACGGCAGCCGCCGCACCGTCACCGAGACGAACCCGCCGCAATGGCAGAACGGCGACCGCGTCCGCCTCGACAACGAGCGCCTGAGCCGCCTCTGAACGCTCCCCGCCGGGCGGCCTACCGGGCATCGCCGGCCTTTCCGGCTCCGCCTGCCGGAACCGCCCGACGCTCCGCCGCCCCCGCTTCAGTCTTCCACCCTCTTCGGCGCCCCTCGCGGGCGCCGTTTTTTTTGCGTATCCAACGCTATCTTCTGATGTTCTTATCCTGCCGGCCGCCCCGGCGCGAAGTGCTAAGATTCGCGCTTCACACCTGACACCAAAAATGGGAGAGCGCATGAAACTGGAAACCCTCGCCGTGCACGCCGGCTACAGCCCCGAAGAGACGACCAAGGCGGTCGCCGTGCCGATCTACCAGACGACCTCGTACTCGTTCGACAGCACGCAGCACGGCGCCGACCTGTTCGACCTCAAGGTGCCGGGCAACATCTACACGCGCATCATGAACCCGACGACGGACGTGCTCGAAAAGCGCGTCGCCGCGATGGAAGGCGGCATCGCCGGCCTCGCGCTGGCTTCCGGCATGGCCGCCATCACCTACGCCATCCAGACGATCGCTGAAGCCGGCGACAACATCGTCTCGGCCGCGACGCTCTACGGCGGCACCTACAACCTCTTCGCGCACACCCTGCCGCAGTACGGCATCGAGGTGCGCTTCGCCGACTACCGCGACCCGGCGGCCTTCGAGAAGCTGATCGACGGCAAGACCAAGGCCATCTTCTGCGAATCGGTCGGCAACCCGCTCGGCAACGTCACCGACTTCGAAGCGCTGGCCGAAATCGCGCACAAGCACGGCGTGCCGCTGATCGTCGACAACACCGTCCCCTCGCCCTACCTGTGCCGCCCCTTCGAGCACGGCGCCGACATCGTCGTGCATGCGCTGACCAAGTACATCGGCGGCCACGGCAACTCGATCGGCGGCATCATCGTCGATAGCGGCAAGTTCCCCTGGGCCGAGCACAAGCAAAAGTTCAAGCGCCTCAACGAGCCGGACGTTTCCTACCACGGCGTCGTCTACACCGAAGCCCTCGGCCCGGCCGCCTACATCGGCCGCGCGCGCGTCGTGCCGCTGCGCAACATGGGCGCCGCGATCTCTCCGTTCAACGCCTTCCTGATCCTGCAGGGCCTCGAAACGCTGCCGCTGCGCATGGACCGCATCTGCGAGAACTCGCAGAAGGTCGCCGAATTCCTCAAGGGGCACGCCAAGGTGTCGTGGGTCAATTACGCCGGCCTGCCCGAGCACAAGGACCACGCGCTGGTGCAGAAGTACATGGACGGCAAGGCCTCCGGCATCCTCACCTTCGGCGTCAAGGGCGGCATCGAAGCCGGCGGCCGCTTCCAGGACGCGCTCAAGCTGTTCACCCGTCTCGTGAACATCGGCGATGCCAAGTCGCTCGCCTGCCACCCGGCGACGACCACGCACCGTCAGCTCGGCCCGGACGAGATGGTCAAGGCCGGCGTTTCGGAAGACATGATCCGCCTGTCGATCGGCATCGAGCATATCGACGATCTGCTGGCCGACCTGGATCAGGCCCTGGCCGCGGCGTAACGCGCGCCCGGACAAGGCGGCGGCCCGTGCGGACAGCGCCACGGGCCGCCGAACGCAGCTTCGCCGATGACGATTTGAGCTAAGATTCGCGCCTATAACTTTGGTCATACCCATGATGCCGCTACCGCATACGCAACGCTTCCAAGCCGACGACGCCGAACTGAAGCGCTACGCCGACCTGATGGACTACGTCGGCATCGGTTTCCTGCTGCGCGCGCCCGACGGCACGATGGTCCTGCGCAACGCGCAGGCCGACGCATTGCTCGGCGGCGTTGCGACGCCGCGCTGGGTAGACGAAGAGGGTCTGGCGCTCGCCGCCGAGGCGCTTCCGGCCGCCCAGGCGCTCGCCACGGGACAGGCGGTACGCGGCCGCGTTCTCGGCGTCAGCGACGGCGAGAACGTCCAGCGCTGGCTGCGGGCCGACGCGCTGCCGGTGTTCGCCGACGACGGCGCGCTGCACCGCGTCATGCTCACGCTGGTCGACGTCAGCAAGCGCAAGCAGCTGGAGAGCACCGTGCAGGCGCTGTCGATCCGCGAAGACGCGACCGGCGCCTACACCTACCCCTACGCGCTGCATCTGCTGGAAGAGGAAATCCACCGGGCGCGCCGCTACGGCACGCCCTTCACCCTCGCCGTGATCGAAATGGACAAGCTGGCGCAGACCGAGCAGCGCCTCGGCACGCCGGCCACCGACGCCGCTCTCGACGATATCGCCCGGCAGGTCCGCAAATGCCTGCGCGAGATCGACATCGTCGCGCGCAAGAGCCGCTCGGAAGTCCTCGTGCTGCTGCCCAACGTGCGCATGCACGACGGCATCATCGGCCTGGAGCGGGCGCGGTCGCGCATCGAGGCCGACGACCGGGAGAACGCGAAACGGGGCATCACGATCAGCGGCGGCGTCACCGAGTACGCCGGCGAGAACGCCGCCGCGCTCATAGAGCGCGCCGAATCGCTGCTCGTCCACGCGCGCGAAGCCGGCCCCAACCACTTCTGTCAGGACATCGACATCTTCTAGGTCGGCCGTCGGCGCGGCAGTTTTCTAGGGCAACTCCTCGACGAGCAGCCACACGCTGCGCGTATCGCGCCGCTCGCCGCCGCCCGCCCCGAAATTTCCCTGCTCGCGGCTCGCCGTGCTCTGCGCGCTGCCGCCCAGTTCGATCCACTCGCCGAGCCGCCCCGAGACGGTGGTCGCCAGCCGCTGCGTATTCACGCTCCCGTAGCTGCCGCCCGGCGTATCGAACTGCGGGCTGATCTCCAGCGTGACGCGGTCACCGACGATCTGCGGCACGGCGTAGAAGCCCTGCCCGATATCGCGATAGACCACGCTCTCGGCGAGCGCCGCCCCGTTCGGCCCGACGACGATCTGGCGCAGCGCCAGCGGCAGCGACTGGCCGACCTGGATGAAGGCGCGCCCGCCCTCGATCACCTGCACCATCTGGCTCGCCCGCAGATCGCTCGCGCCGCGCGCCTCGTAAGCGCCGGCGGCGACGCGCGTCTCGCCGCGCCGCACCTCGATCCGGGTGCCGCCCGGCAGGCGGCCGTCCGGCTGGACGATGCGCGCGTGCTCGCCGAGCGCCACGCGGCCGCTCACCTCGACGCCCTGCTGCCGGCTTTCCGCCGCGCGCTCCTGGCTGACGCGGATCAACAGGCGGCGCTGCGGCGTGTCGATGGCGGCCAGCGCCGCCTTGATCTGCTCTCGGTTGGCGCGCGAGGCGCGCAGGATCAGCTGGTTGTTCATGCCGGATAGCGTGCCGCCCGGCTCGACGAAAGGCTTGATCGCAGGCAGCACCTGATCGACGGTGCGATGGCGCAAGGGAATGATCTCCATCTCCTGCTGGGCGAAGACCGGCGCGCAGAGGCAGAACAGAATGAGCGGCAGGAGGTGGCGCATGACGCGGCTTCCGGGATGGCGACGGTCTATCTTGCCCGCGCCGGGGACGCCCTTCAAGCGCCCCGGCCGGCGTTCAGCCGAGGTGCGGCAGGGCGAGGTATTCGCGCGTGCGCATCTCGGTCAGCCGGCTCGCCGTGCGGAAGAACTCGCTGGCCTGCGTGCCCTCGGTGTAAAGCTCGTCCGGCTCGCAGGCGGCGGTGGCGATCAGCTTGACCTTGTGGTCGTAGAAGATGTCGACCAGCCAGGTGAAGCGGCGCGCCTCGGACGACATGCGCGCCGACATTTTCGGAATGCCCGAGAGCAGCACCGTATGGTAGCCGCGCGCCAGTTCGAGATAGTCGTTCTGCGAACGCGGTCCGCCGCACAGCGCAGCGAAGTCGAACCAGATCACGCCGTCTGCCTGGCGCTGCGTCGGAATCTCGCGTTCGAGCACCTCGATGCTGCCGCCCGCCTTCCCCTCGCCGCCCGCCATCGCCACGAAATACTCGGCCATTTTCAGTTCGGCGGCTGCGTCCGCCGGGTGGTGGAAGATGTCGAGCTGCTCTAGCGTGCGCAGGCGGTAATCGACGCCGGCATCGACCTCCAGCACGTCCATCTCGCGCTTGATCAGCGCGATGGTCGGCAGGAAGTTCTCGCGCTGCAGGCCGTTCGGATACAGATTCTCGGGCGGATAGTTGGACGTCATCACGAACACCACGCCGCGCTCGAACAGCGCCTCGAGCAGGCGGCCGAGGATCATCGCGTCGGCGATGTCGGAGACGTGAAACTCGTCGAAACAGAGCAGGCGGACTTCCTGCGCAATGCGCTCGGCCACTTTCGCCAGCGGATCGCTTTCGCCCTTCAACTCGTTGAGCTGGCGATGGATGCCGTGCATGAAGGCGTGGAAATGGATGCGCCGCTTGCGCCGGTAAGGCACCGAATCGTAGAAGCAATCCATCAGGAAGCTCTTGCCGCGCCCCACCCCGCCCCAGAAGAACACGCCGCGCGGCGGCTGCGGCGGCGAAAAGAGACGGCGCAGCGCGCTGCCGCGCGACACCTTGAAGGACAAGAGATCGTAGTACAGGCGCTGCAGGCGCTCGGCCGCCGCGCGCTGCGCCGCGTCGGCCGTGAAACCGCGCGCGGCGAGAACCGCCTCGTAGGCGTCGAGCATGCCGCGCTCGGGGACTCTGAGTGTTCGGTGAGGCATCGAGAATGTTCCACTGCGCGGGAAATCCCGCCTAGTTCCTGAGTTGCGGCTAGCCAAGCCGGTCGAGCGGACTCGCCACGCCCCGACCGCCGCGATTGAGGACGTGAGTGTAAATCATCGTGGTCGAAACATCCGAATGACCGAGCAGTTCCTGCACGGTGCGGATGTCGTAGCCCGCCTCCAGCAGATGCGTGGCGAATGAATGCCGCAAAGTGTGCGGCGAAACCGGCTTGACGATACCGGCACGCGCTGCAGCCGCTTTGACGGCGCGCTGAACCCGCTTTTCGTCGACATGATGGCGACGGATGGCGCCGCTGCGCGGATCGCGCGAATGGCCAGCCGCCGGGAAAACATACTGCCAGCCAAAAGCGCGCGATGCCGCCGGATATTTGAGCGCCAAAGCATCCGGCAACCACACATCCCCGCGCCCAACCGCCAAATCCTCATCGTGCAACTGTTTGCGGCCGGCAATTCGCAAGCGCAAAGGCTCCACCAATTGCGTCGCGATCATGGTGACCCGATCCTTGCCGCCCTTGCCATCGCGCACGATCAACTCCCGACGCGACAGATCGACGTCCTTGACGCGCAGCCGCAAGCCCTCAAGCAAACGCAAGCCGCTGCCATAGAGAAGGCGAACGATCAGCTTGATCTCGCCTTCATCGATTCCGTCAAGCAGCGCAACCGTTTCCTCGCGTGTCAGCACCGTTGGCAGCCGGGCCGGCTTCTTGGCGCGCGTCACGTTATCCAGCCACGGCAATTCGATGTCCAGGACTTCCCGATAAAGGAAAAACAATGCGCTTAAAGCCTGATTTTGCGTCGCCGCACTGACGTTGCGCTCGACAGCGAGCGAAGACAAAAAAGCCTCAAGCTCGGACCGCCCCATTTCTGCCGGATGGCGCTTGCCGTGAAAGTAGATGTAGCGCTTGACCCACCCCAAATATGCCGTTTCAGTACGCATGCTATAGTGCTTGACACGTAAACGCGCACGCACACGATCAAGCAATCGCGGCGAATCCGGCGAGGCGTCGGTAGCAGAAAGGGTATTGGACATGGCAAGCTCCTGCAGACAAACCACTGTATTAATATACAGTCACTTAGCCAAAAACACCAGATTATTGGTCAGTCCAATAATCTGTTTACTTCCCGTTTTGTCGTCGACATCACGTTATGCATCGGAGTAATCACTGTGGCTAATCGTAGCTATCTCTACTCAACCAACGTCATTCCTGGGCCGAACGCCAAGGCCAACGGTCGCAAGCTGATTGGCATTTCGGAGTGGAACTACGATATACCAATCATTTTTAAGCTTCTTCTCTCCGGCAACCCAAAAACCTGCCTTTCTTCGATTTGGAACAACCCGGAGGAAATCGCTCTGATAGGTGATTACTCTTCTGGCGTGAAAAATCTTGAAGGGTTCTTGTCGCAAATAGATCTTCCCGAAGCTCAGGACTTGATTGCCGAAGCCATCGAGTTTTTGAACAAGCCAGGGAACCAAAACCAATACTTCGTTTTGGAGTGCGGCGAAATTTTCGACATGGGTGACACACCGCTTCTTGAGCAGAACCTAGTGCTCCTCGAGGAAGTAAAAAATCTCCAGCCTGAAGTAGAACAGGCGTTGCAGTCTTTGGTGCCGCCCCCTGTCGTGCCACCTAAACCAGTTGGTTTCTTCTCAAAGTTGTTTGGCCGTACTCCAGAACCTCCGAGCCCTGCGCATGATTTGATGAAACCTATCTATCACCTCGGGCTCGGAAACTGGTCAAACATCTTGTACTTCGACTTCACCAATGCATAACAAGTCCGTCAACCGGACCGTCAAAAAGCTGCGCTTTCTGCCGTCCGGTTACGTCCAACGTTAGCCGTCTGAGAATGCCGCTCTTCAAGTATCTACATCCAGATCGAATAGATGTTCTGCTGGGGCAGTCCATCCGATTTTCATCGCCTGCGGTATTGAACGATCCGTTTGAACTGAAACCACATCTTGCGGAACTGGTATCACCGGAACATATGGAGGCCCACATAACTCGGGTTCTCCCCGAGCTTTTGCGCGAAGAATTGGCGAAGCTCCCTCCGAAGGCTCGAGCGCTAATTTCTGTGGAAGCGCTACATGAAATCCTTCTCCGTCAGCTTCCTGAGGCAAAGCGAAATATTCAGGGCATGGCTGAACTGCTGATGCCGAAACTGCAAGAAGTTATGGCTCGCAAGTTTGAAGAGTTGATTGGTATCTTGTGTTTGTCGGAGTCAGCCGAAAACCTGCTTATGTGGGCGCACTATGCAGATTCTCATCGAGGGTTTGTAATCGAGTTCGACGAACGCTCTCCATTCTTTGATCGTCGGGTGAATCCCGAAGATGAATTTCGTCACCTTCGAAAGGTTTCATATAGCCCTACGAGGCCATCGCTAACGCTTGCGGATGTTGACGACTTCGCGCCGTTCATGACCAAGGGAACCGATTGGAAATATGAAGCCGAGTGGCGAATGATCGTACCCCTTGATACAGCATCAACAGTTATTGGTGGAGGGCCGCATGCGGTGCACCTCTTTGAATTTCCAGCTCAAGCGATAACCTCAGTTGTACTTGGCTCTCGAATGTCTGCGCAAAGGAAGGAAGACATCCGGCAAATTCTCGCTGACTCCCCGTACTTCAGCCATGTGCGCTGCGTGGAGGCAGAAATCGATAATGAACATTATCTAGTGCGGGTGCCGCGTGCCGACGGCTAACCCGGCAGTCAACCGGACCTGCGCGAAAAGCCGCGCAGGCCGGTTACTTTGAACGTTAGACACATCCCAATGGCCGCATTGCTACACGAGGTTTGGAAAGAGCAGGATGAGGAAGGGCAATGGTTACCTGGGCTATGTTTGGCGGGGCCAGATGGGGAGGGGTTTCGGGCGCTATTGAATCCCAATGCTCAGCTGGTAACGAAGTTCATTGCATCATGTCACTTTGATGCAATGTCCAAGTATTACGAGATCGTTGGTTACGAAAAATATGTCAATGAAGAACCGTGGTCACATGAGCCATATTCAGATGAGGAGGCTGATCGCCAAGCGCATCGATAGTCCAAGTTCGCGTGCTAAACGCGCTTCGGTTCCTGCCATGGAAACGTGGCCTTAGCTACCAAGTGAAGGCTACGGCACAAAAAATCGTCTAACCATGCAATCGAGAGGGACGTCCGCAAGCTGGCGCTTGCGGTTCCCTCCGCCTTCGGCTCCGGCCGCCCCTCATCTCCACGTTAGAGATCACAATGATCCGCTGGCCCACTCTTTCTATCTATGCAGCATGCTGGATATTGCTATCACCACCGGCAGCTGCTTCAGACTGTGACCGATTACAGTCCGGTAGCGGAAGTTGGTCTAGTTGCATAGCTGCCAACCAGTTTCGAGAAGCTGATGAGAAACTGAATCTCTTCTACGGAAATTTGATACGAATTCTGTCGAGTGAAGAGACCAAGACCCAGCGCCAACGCCTAATCCAGTCTCAAAAAACATGGCTACGGTATCGCGAACAGTATTGCCAGTTCGCATCCTCTACATGCAGCGGTACTCCCCAAATTTGTGATTCCGTGTACGAAAATTGCCGAGCTCGGCTAACTGAAAGCCGAGCCGAAGAAATCATTTCCTTCAGCGAAAAGTGGCAGTGATCTCTAACATCGCACTCAAAATCGCTCCCTGCGGTCGCTTGGACACGCCGCAAGCGGCGCGCCATTTAGTTCAACGTTATGCGACTTAGAACCTTTCTCTCATTCCTCTTCGCGGTGCTGCTAGGCGCGGCAGTAGCAGTTGTAATCAAGGTTGGCTTTGCGCTCCCTGGCGTCCTGCCAACCAGTGACATATTCATGTTTATCCTTGAGTCGCCGCTGGGGCAGTTTGCTTTAGCCGAGCGTGGTGGTGAGGGCGGCGTTCTTCTTGCCATTGCAATTCGTGCTTTCGCCTTTAGCGTCACAGCGGGGATTATCGCCGGCGCGGCACTCAGAAAGCTCAGATTCAAGCGTGCTTTTTGCTATGCGGCACTTTGGGTTCCACTTGGGAATATTGCCATTGGCTACCTCACCCTATCTGCCGCATCCGCATCCAACTCGGAGCAAGTGTTTGCCATGCAGAAGAACTTCGGCCAGTTAGTCTGGACGGACCTATGGGTCTTCGGTTGGTATTTCCTTGCACTCTATGTTTCGTTCATCATTACCAGTCGCATAACACTGCGCTCAACCGGACCTGCGCCAAAAGCCGCGCAGGCCGGTTAGCTCTTCGTTAGGCCTCTCGCAAATGACAAACAGCCTCAAGAATTCGAAGTTCGATATTGTGTTTGCCGGTCTATCAGCAGCCGCCTTACTGGAGCGCGCTATTCGAGGCATATTCTTTTCCGAGGCTTCGAGCTTCGTTCGTGGCAACCGCACACCCCGTCTATTTACGGGAGAATCTGCCACTTTGATGGGATTGCTTTACCTTGGATTTTCGTTTGTCTTCATCGGCTACTTGTTGCGATTTAGCCGATGGAAGGCTTTGCTTTTTGTGGGGCTGTTTTTGTCTTGGTTACTCATCTGCGTCGCAGTACTTTGTTTATAAACGCTCGGCTGTCCTGACCATGATTACGAACAACTTCAAAATACTCACTATTTTCTCCAGCCGGCCTAACCCTGTGGTCAAGGTGCTCCCTTCGGTCGCTGGGACGCTGCGCGATAAAGCGCCGCGCAGCGCCCCTTACCTTGAACGTTAGGCATTCAAATGAAAATCTGGCGTGGACAACCTGACAACTTCCAACCCTTTCCCCTGTCGCCCAAGGAAAAGGGGCACATTTGGTTGGCTTTCTCCGGCCTTAGCTTCCTCAGTGCGGCAAATTCATACATGTGGCCAGCATCAAGTGCAGCCACCGGGCGTTGGGCATGGATTCACAACATTTTTTATAGCCAATTTGGCTCCTCTGGTGATCTCGTTCTTTACGTTGTAGCGGGAAGCGCATTCCTTCTTGCAGCTTTATCTCAGTACGGAAAAGCATCCGTAATAACGAGTAAATCTCAATGAGTAAAGCTGCGTTGCCTAACATCCCACTCCAGCCGACTGTCAAAAAGCTACGCTTTTTGCCGTCAGCTGAGCTAGCACGTTAGAGGCTTCATGCTCAAAGCCCTCGCATACGCAGTGTCGATAGTTTTTCTCAGTACTTCCTTGGTTGAGGCTGCGCCTAATTTCTCCGGCTCTTGGTCGGTTGATCTTCGCTCTGCGGAAGAAAAGAAAAATAATGTCGAGTGTGGTGCCGCCACCTTCGATCTCGCTCAATCCAAAAATGAAATCATTGGTAATCACACTTTTGCCACGCCTGGCTGTGGCCGGCTCAATGAGGGTGGCGAAGGCACGGTCAAAGGCAAAGTGAAGGGCAGCGTTGCAACCCTCACTGTTACCAGTGATCGCAATGGCGCTGTCTTCGTTGGCACTGCCACAATGCAGGGCAACACAATCAGGTGGGCTGTTTCTAAGCAAATCCGTTCAGGCGAGCCTGAAGGTGACGCGCCGCTTGTCTTGCAAAAGGGAGTGCTGATTCGTGCAGTCAAGTAGCCACCACGCCTCTAACCCTACAGTCAAGCGGACCGCCACAAGCTGTGCTTGTGGTTCCTTCCGCGCTTCGCGCTCCGGCGTCCGCTTACTTCCACGTTAGGCACCATGGTTACTCCTCACGATTTCAAAGCTTTTTGGGAAGCTAACGGGGGCGAACTCACAGCGTTCCCGGAAAGTACATTTGTCGGCGTTAATATTTCGCAGGAAGCAAAAACGTTTCTCAGAAACGCCGGAATGCCGAGCAGTGCAGCCCCCTTCTTGACGTTTAATGCTCCCAAAACCGGCTCGCTGCCAACCGTTGCGGAAGCATGGGGAGTAGGCGACAAATTTAGCCGCCACTACATTATCGGTTTCAATGGCTCGGGCGATCCCATAGCGATTTCACCCATGGGACCAGTCGTCTGCCTCAACCATGATTTTGGTTTTGCTGAGGTATACATCAACCAAGATATTTCTGTTCTTGCCGAGACGCTACTGCAATGTAGCCAACTGATTAAAAGAACCCTAGAAATTGCTGGTCCGGGAGCTTATCTAAATGGTCTAGTACCAACGAACCTCAAAACTGAATTCATCGAATTTCTCCAAGAAACCGACCCTCTCGCGCTACACAACGACGCAATGTGGGCAGTAGAAATCTCAATGTGGGTTGCGTAGCTTCAATGTCCAAGCGCAATAGAAACCAATTAAATCATCGCCTAACAATGCGGCCCAGCGGACAGTCCGCCAGTTGCGCTGTCCGACTGCCGCTGACCTTCGTTGTTAGGCGTTGCTCATGAGCAGTCATACCAAGACATCTATCCGCCTGATCTTGTTTGTCCTATTTGTATGGCTTTCTCGTCATTTTTTTGCACTTATGGAAATTGATAGCTGCCTTGACGATGGAGGTACTGTCCAAGATGGTATTTGTATTGAAAGCCGTCATGGCCAATGGGCACTTGCGTCAGAGCGCCCATTTCTGGAGTGGCTAATCTCGCTGGGCACTCCAGGTCTAATCGTTTGGGTTATTTCTTTCTACGCGCTACGAGCAAAACAAAACGCATCATGACCCACACCAACTTGCCTAACATCCCGCTCCAGCCGACCGTCAAAAAGCTGCGCTTTTTGCCGTCGGCTGAGCTTGCACGTTATGCGTCTTCCGTAACTCAACGCAAACCGCTTTGTCATGCGCCAACTCATTGAATCGCTATCTTGGTCCTCAGGCTTCTTTATGGTGGCAGCTGTATCAGCTGTTCTCGCACTTTTTACCGGGCGCCTACAGCCTGCCGCTCTGCGCTGGTCCGCCTGCGCCCTCGTCCCTGCCGCAGTTTCCTACTGCTTGTACTGGTCTCCTGTTTGGCTGGGCGCTGAGTACTCTATCTCCGAGCATTCATCTTGGTCTGGCGTCTTTCTGTTTCCGTGGTCGTTGGTAGGCGCCTTGGCGTCAGTCGCAGTCACGGCTGGTGTCCGTCAGCACCTCAAGGCTAAGCATGTCCAAGATGCATAACCCGCCGCTCCAGAGGGACGCTTCGCCGGCAAGCCGGCTTCGCGCCCCTGAGCTAGCACGCTGAGCCTCTACTTCCTATGCCTAAGCGCCCGGTGACTACTACGCACATTAGTGCTCGCACCAAGTGGCTTGTCGTCACCGTCTTCGTCGCGGTTGGCCTTGCTGGGCTTTACTTCGGAAATCCTGTTCAACGGTTCCGCGAAAGCGAGAAGGCCTCATGCAGAAACACGTGCTCAAAGCTCAATAAGGCACCTCGCTTAGTTTCGCACTTCGCCACTGGCATGGTGGCGCCGGGAAAGTTCGACGGCCCGTGGAGATGTGAGTGCTATTAACTACTCAGCGTTCTGCCTTTGTCACGCCCGCTCCTGTCGCTATGGTTCGCGGTGGTGGAGTGCATCTGCAAACTCAGGCGCAGTCTGCCTTTTCAGGTTCACTTATCGGGCCAGTTTTTGGTTATTGCTGTGGCATGTTGCTCCGAGGCCCAACCCATCATTCCACCGGACCTGCGCGAAAAGCCGCGCAGGCCGGTGAATTCAAACGTTAGGCATTTCACACCACAGGAGTGACAGGAATGGACTCGGAAGGCCCAAACATCACAGACGTCACGATAGCGTTTTCGAAGGCTGTCTTCGGAGCTGCTGGGGCGATCTTCACACCATTAGGTCCTGCGGCGCCGTTTGCGGCCGAGCTGATCGGACTTGGCATTCCTGGGCAACGTGTTGATGTTCTTGAGCAGCGCATTGCTCGCCTTGAGACGCTATTTACGGCCATCGTTAACTCAATGCCTGACCAACTTAGGCCGAAAATTGACCACAATGCGTGCGATTTTGTGATAAAGCGCGTGGCAAATATTCCAGACAACGAGGCTACCCAAGCAATACAAGAATTGCTCAACGACGGTGACTCTACATTCAACGCGCTGGGTACAGAGGATCGCTTCTTCACCCTAACGCAGATACATCTAAACGAGAAGGGGAAAGCCGTTCAGGGAACGCAACGAGTAACTAGCGCGTTGCAGATTGCTCTTCTCAACAAAGCTCTTTCGATACCAACCCTTCAAGAACGCGGCGGGCACTATTTCGATCTTGGTGTTCTGTTTGGTGCTGCTGGAAAGCATGTCGAATCAATTGAAGCCTATCTGGCCGCAATTTCGAACAACGATCCAAATCCCTCTTTATGCTTCATGAACATTGGAAACCGCTTTCAAGCCATGAACATGAACGAGCAGGCTCTAACGTCATGGGAAAGGGCAATCGAGTTAAATCCACGCCAATGCTTGGCGTACCTTTATGCTGGCGAACGATACAGGCAAATTGGTAAATACAAAGAAGCCTATGTTCGACTCAAGTTCTATGTCGACTTTATTGACGAAAACAACATATCTGAAGACTCCAAGTATTACTTTGCGGAAAGGTACAAGGCCGCGAAAGAATTCATCGCTGAGAAGATTTCTCTGAGCGGAAGCCATGCCTAATCCTACGTTCGACCTCGCCCCCGTCGGTCGCTGGACGCTACGCGACAAAGCCGCGCAGGCCGCTTGTTTTCACGTTATGCGGCACCATCACCGAGCACTGTAGAGAATGGCTGAACTGATCGAACTTGAAACCGAGCGACTTCGCTTACGCCAGTGGAAGCTTGCTGATCGTGAGCCCTTCGCCGCGATGAATGCAGACCCAAGAGTCATGGAGTATTTCCCCGCAGTGCTCACGCGCGCAGAGAGTGACGCGATAGCCGATCGTTGCCAATTGCTCATCGAAGAACGAGGTTGGGGCTTCTGGGCCGCTGAGTGCAAGGCCACTCATGAGTTCATCGGGTTTGTCGGCCTGCATACGCCATCTGCTGAACTTCCATTTTCACCTTGCGTCGAGGTTGGGTGGCGCCTTTCGTTTCTTCGATGGGGTAAAGGTTTCGCTTCAGAGGCAGCAAAGGAAGCCCTTCGCTTCGGCTTCCATTCGCTCGGGCTAAAGGAAATTGTCTCCTTTACGGCTGTCGGCAATCTCAGGTCTCGCGCCGTAATGGAACGCCTCGGCATGCGGGAGTCTGGAACGTTTGATCATCCACACGTACCCGAAGGGCTCGGTCTTCGACGTCATTGCTTGTATCGTCTTGCCCGTTAAACCCATTCCGCATAACCTGCGCTCAACCGGATCTGCGCGAAAAACCGCGCAGGCCAGTTAGTTCCACGTTAGCCATCATCAGGAGCGTTCGTGCAGAAGATCGATCTCAAGAAAGAGTTGAAACACCTCTACCAACCATCCACAAAAGAAGTGGTTCAGGTTGAAGTACCAACCTTCCAGTTCCTGATGGTCGACGGTGAAGGTGACCCCAATACATCACAGGAATATGCCCAGGCAGTGGAAGCCCTCTTCGCCGTCTCCTACACGGCAAAGTTCATGGTGAAAAAGGGGGCGCAAGGAATCGATTATGCGGTCATGCCTCTCGAAGGACTTTGGTGGGCAGACGACATGTCCGTTTTCATCGCCAACGACAAGTCGAGGTGGAAATGGACAATGATGATCATGCAACCGCACTTCGTGGCAACCGAAGTCATTCAGGCAGCCATTTCTGAGGTCAAGAGAAAGAAGGCACTTCCTGCCGTCGGCAAACTTCGGCTGGAAGCCTTTTCCGAAGGCAACTGCGCACAAGTGCTTCACATCGGGCCATTTTCAGAGGAAGGGCCAACGATTGAGCGCCTCCACAGTTTTATCGACGCACGGACGGGGCGAGATGGAAAGCACCACGAGATTTACCTGAGCGACATACGTCGTGCCGACCCAGCAAAATGGAAAACAATCATTCGCCATCCAATCAAGTGATGGCCAACATCTCATTCCACCGGAGCTGAACGAGAAGCCGCGCAGCCCGATGAATCCAAACCTTGGGGCGCCGCACGTTATAGAGGATGTATGACAAAGAAAGTCTTCTGGGACGATCCGTACGCGGCTTCGTATTCAATCTGCATCTCTTCGGTTGACTACACGATTGCTATCAATGCCCCTTGCTTGGATGGTGTCGACCTGTCATCCATCAAAGCGGGGGATATCGGTGAGCGCAACCTTTAAGCATCCGCCGTCCGACATGGCGTTCGAGAGGGACGCGCCAAAAGCGGCGCCCCTCGATTTTTCGTTAGACCTCTACCAAATCTATTAGCGCCCGCAAGGAAATTAACGCAATGGACATTCCAAGGATATTCAACATCACCGAAAGTGCGCACCGCATCCATAACCCGTTCACACCCGAGAAGTTCGCCACGCTCGGCGCGGCCTTGCGCCTGGAGCCAGAGGGCCGCGTTCTGGACCTCGGCAGCGGCTCGGGCGAGATGCTGTGTACCTGGGCGCGCGACCACGGCATTGTCGGCACAGGCATCGACATGAGCCAATTGTTCAGCGAGCAGGCGAAGCGCCGCGCTGAAGAACTTGGGGTCGCTGATCGCATCGAGTTCATTCATGGCGACGCCACGGGTTACGTTTCCGACGAGAAGGTCGACGTAGCCGCTTGCGTCGGGGCGACCTGGATCGCCGGAGGAGTGGCTGGCACCATCGAACTTCTTGCGCGAAGCCTGCGCGCCGGAGGAATCATCCTCATCGGCGAGCCCTACTGGCGGCAATTGCCGCCAACGGAAGACGTCGCCAAGGGGTGTCTGGCCAACGCGATCTCTGACTTCCTTGTGTTGCCAGAACTGATCGCATCCTTCGGCCGCCTCGGCTACGACGTTGTTGAAATGGTGCTGGCCAATCAGGACGGCTGGGACAGGTACGAGGCGGCCAAATGGCTCACCATGCGCCGATGGCTTGAAGCAAACCCCGCCGATGAACTGGCCCAAGAAGTGCAATCCAAATTGGCCTCGGAACCTGAGCGTCACGCGGCTTACACACGCGAATATCTGGGCTGGGGAGTGTTCGCGCTGATATCGCGACTCAGCCCCGGGCAGGCCTGACAATTCATTCACATTCATACCGGCGCCGCTATGCGGCGCGGCTTGACTCAGGCGCCAGGCTGAATAACCGGACATCATCTCCATGCTCAAAGTAATTGCCCAGGATTTCATCAAACCGGAACACATCGAGGACGTCATGCCTCTATACCGCGAGCTTGTGGAGAGAACCAAAGAAGAACCGCTGTGTATGTCTTACGATCTTTACATCGACCAGAAAGACCCGGGGCACTTCGTGTTCGTAGAGGAGTGGCCCGATCGTGCGGCTTTGGACGCGCACTGCAACACCGAACATTTCAAGAGGCTTGTGCCACAGATAGATCGGCATCAGAGGTCGCCTGGAACCTATCTGCTGATGGATGAGTTCCAGTGATATTCCCTGACAACCCATTCAAGCCCGCGCCGCTTCGTGGTGCGGTTTAATTCTGGCCTCATGCGCAATATCTCTCGCTCTTCCTGGTCCCCAACGACGTTCGCTGGCAGCTAGCCCGTCATTCGAAGCAATCTGCGCAAAAAATGCGCAAACACCCCAACCTCATGATAACAAGCATGAATACCGTATCCCGCAGGCCATTCCCAGCATGAAATGCCTTGTCGTAGTCGCCCATCCAGTTGCCGACAGCCTATGCCATTCCTTGGCGCGATCCGCCATCCAAGCGCTGACCGAGGCCGGACACGAAGTACAGGTGGAAGATCTCTACGAAATCGACTTCCAGCCTTCGCTCGCCGCCAGCGAACGCCAGAGCTATTACGATCCGCCTTTTGATTCGTCGGCCACGCAATCGCAGATCGAGCGGCTGCTTTCGGCTGAAGCCCTCGTTCTGGTGTTTCCTACTTGGTGGTTTGGCTTTCCCGCCATCTTGAAAGGGTGGTTCGACCGCGTCTGGGCTCCTGGCATCGCCTACGACCACGCCACCGATCTTGGCCCGATCAAGCCCAGACTTCACAACTTGCGGCGAGCGCTTGCCATTACCTCGCTCGGCTCGCCGTCGTGGGTGGACCGCCTGCTGCTGTGGCAACCCGTAAAACGGGTATTGAAAACTGCACTCCTCGGCACCTGTGCGCCCGCGTGCCGGTTTGAAATGTTGTCGCTCTACAAAGCCGAGCGTCTTTCCACCAAGGACGTCGATACATTCCGTTCACGTATTCGGCGAGCGCTTGCCAAATGGTCGTAACTCTTCCAGTTTTCTGGAAAACTCACTGCCCCAGAGGGAGGCTGCGCAGGCAGGCCGGCTACGCGCACCTGAACCAGCGGGTCAGACCTCCTCATCAGGTAAGCATATGGAATTTCTTGATCATCCTGTAGTTCTGATTTTGGTCGGGGTGCTTAGCATTCCGGTTTATACGACTCTCGGGAAGATGTTCTGGGGCGAAGAATTTGAATCCCTGGGGGAGGCGATCAGGTTTCTGTTCACTCCAGACATCTACTCCTTTTTCAAGGGGCGATTCTGGGACGATTGGTATGCAAGCATCAAATTTAACGTGTTCTTGTTTTTGTGCTTTGGCTGGGTTGCAGCCATAACAGAGTTACTGGCACGGCACGTCCTCTAGCGTGCTTATCCAGTTTTTCATATAACCAAGACTTAAGGTGACGCCCACCAAATGTTTGAAATCAAGACCATCGCGCTCTTCCTCGTCACCGCCGTCGCGGAAATTGCCGGCTGCTACCTTCCCTACCTCTGGCTCAAGGAAGGCAAGAGCGGCTGGTTGCTCGTTCCGGCAGCGCTGAGCCTCGCGCTTTTCGCGTGGCTGCTCTCGCTTCATCCGGCGGCGGCTGGCCGCGTCTATGCGGCCTATGGCGGCGTTTACGTTTTCGTCGCCATACTGTGGCTGTGGCTCATCGACGGAATCAGGCCAAGCGTTTGGGATGCGGTGGGGTCTTTGGTCGCACTGCTGGGGATGGCGATCATCATGTTTGCCCCGAGGAGCACATAGTCACCCGCACTACCGGCTTCGCGGCCAACCCATCCCGTCCGCGGGCGCTACGTGGTAAAACCGTGCGGTACCGGCGAAGTCAAACCTTGCACACAAAAGGGCATCGATGCTGAAAGCAGTCGTACAGGAAGAAACGACAGGATGCGGAATCGCATCCGCTGCCAATGTCTTGGGCAAAACCTATTCCGAAATGAAGCGCATCGCCAATGCCATGGGAATTCACGCTGCGGATGAATCGCTCTGGTCGGACACCGAATACGTAAGACGCCTTCTTTCAAGCGCGGGCCTCGAAATCACTCCCGATGAAGTTCCATTTGAATCATGGAACGCGCTTCCCGATCTGGCGCTGCTGTCGATCAAACATCATCGGGAAGGCGGCAGGAATTTCTGGCACTGGGTCGTTTTCAAGCGGATCGACGGGCAGCCCTTTGTTCTCGATTCGGCCAGCTATTTACCGTCGAACGTCCGGACGGATTTCGACGCGATGCAGCCGAAGTGGTTTATCGAAGTAAAAACCGCGCGGTAAGCCGTCCGCCGTCACTCGCTTCGCTTGCTGAATGGTCAAAAGCGCCCCCGTCCTCCGCAAGCAAGCAGCCCCCGCACATCCCATCCCCCTCAAGCCCGAATCCCTACCAAACGCCCCCCCGGAACCCTCATGACTACCGACCGCGTCGAAAAACTGCTCGAAGACATCCGCCTGCTCGACGAAGAACGCTTCGAGCTCGTCCAAACCTTGCGCAAGCTCGTACTCGGCTTGGACGCATCCGTCTCCGAAGAAGTGAAATACGGCGGCATCCTGTTTTCCGCCGGCAAGCCGTTTTGCGGAATTTTCTCCTACGCGAAGCATGTTTCGCTCGAGTTCAGCGAGGGCGCTTCGCTTCCCGACGAACACAAGGCATTCGAAGGCGAAGGCAAGCTGCGCCGGCACATCAAGCTGGCCGCCGCCCAGGACATTGCCGCCAAGCATCTCCCCGCTTATCTGGCCTCGGCCTTCCAGGCGGCCACGAAGTCGTGAACGCCACGTTCGGGAGAGCAAGCGGAACGCCTTGCCGCGAGTGCAAGCCTATTGCTTGAAATGGGCATCGGCATATGCCGCTGCTCACCGTCCCCGACAGCCCCAAGAAGGATCCTATATGTCACAGACCCCGCCCCCCGTCGCGCTGGCCGCTTTCGACGCGCCGCCGCGAACGAAGCCATCGAACTACCCCGAACCGTTCGCCGCGCGCATGAGCGGGCGGGAAAAGCGGCCGCTCGGCGACGCATTCGGCTTGGCGAACTTCGGCGTCAACCTCACCCGCCTGGCTGCGGGCGCCGTTTCCGCCCTGCGGCACGCGCATACGCGGCAGGACGAATTCATCTACATCCTCGCCGGCCACCCCGTACTCGTCACCGACGAGGGCGAAACGCCCCTGGCGCCCGGCATGTGCGCCGGCTTCAAGGCCGGCAGCGGCAACGGACATCAACTTGTCAATCGCAGCCAGGAAGACGTTCTCTATCTCGAAGTCGGCGACCGCACGCCAGGCGACGCCGTCACCTATCCCGACGACGACCTGCAGGCCCTTGCAGGAAGCGATGGGAAATGGATGTTTCTGCACAAGGACGGCCGCCCGTATTGAATTCGCGCCGGCGGGCGACGAAGCCACGCTGCGGAATCGCGCAGCTTTCCCCGCCCGCGAAACCTCGCCGGAGACCGCGCAAGCCTACGGCCATGTCCGACCGCGCCAGGCACCCATGCGCCCCTCACGCCCTTCACGCCCTTCACGCGCAACGCGCTGAACGCGCACGGCCGCACGGCGGTCCTACTTGCATCGCGCGCCCAACCGGCAGAGCGATGGCCCGGGGCCGGCTCGCCCGAACCGCCCCCGGCGCTGCGAAGCGCAAGCCCCCCAACCGGAGGCTCGACGAACTGCAAGGCGAAAGCGCCACATGAATACGGCGCGAACGCCGCGTGCGGCACGGGAATCGCCCCGCCGCCCCGCAACTTCAGAGCCAAGCCAACAGCCCGACAGAAAGGAACGCCGATGAAAGCCCGCATCACCCTGATCACCCTCGGCGTTGACGACCTGGAAAAGGCCGTGCGCTTTTATCGCGACGGTCTGGGCTGGCCGACCGAAGGCATCGTCGGCCGGGAGTTCGAGCATGGCGCGGTGGCTTTTTTCGATCTGCAGGCCGGGCTGAAGCTGGCGCTCTGGCCGCGCCGGAGCATCGCGCACGATAGCGGCCTGCCGCTGACGGCGGCGAGCGCAACCGAACTCACGCTCGGACACAACGTCGCGTCGAAGGCCGAGGTCGATGCCGTGCTGCGGCAAGCCCGGGACGCCGGCGCCGTGGTCGTGAAGCCGGCGCACGACACCTTCTGGGGCGGCTACGCCGCCTACTTCCAGGACCCCGACCGGCATCTCTGGGAAGTCGCCTGGAACCCCCGCCTTCTGCCGGGCGACGAAGGCTGATCGCGGCGAGAACCGGCGCGCGGATGGCGCCGCGTCGGGCCGGCCGTAGCTGAACGCCTGTTCGCCCGCCCCGCATCGCGCGACGCAGGCCGGCATCGGAGAGCCGCCGCCGGCCGGGCCGCGCAGCCGGACGCCACCTTATCGTCGCGGAGCGGCCGCATTTACCTGATCCGCTGTACTTTCTTTCCCATCCCCTTCTCATAAACTCGCCCTGGCGTCGGCGCCAAGCGCGCGCCTTTGAGCAAAGGCGGCCGCGTGTGCCGCACGCTTCGGCCGGCGAGCGGCCGCACCGGCGCGGCCTGCCGGCTCCCCGCCCGCTCCGGCGATCAGGAAACGAGCGCGACAGGCACCCGACGGAGGCATTCTTCGATGCGCGATGAAAAACACGCGACGGCACGCGGCGACAGGCGTCGCGGGCGTTTCGGCGGCCCATGAACAAACAGTTGTCGACCTATCTCGACGCGCTGCGCTTCCTCGCCGCGGTGGCGGTGTTCTTCGCGCACGCACCGGGCTTCATGGGCGGCTGGCTCTGGCAATTGGGCGGCGGCGGCCATCATGCGGTGGTCTTCTTCTTCGTCGTTTCCGGTTTCGTCATCTCCTACGTCACCGCCACGAAGGAAAAGGACGCCGGCACCTACGCGGTCAATCGGCTCGCGCGCATCTATTCGGTCGCCGGACCGGCCATCGTCCTGACGACCGCCTCCTACTACTTCATCGGCAGCGCCGACCCGGAAGCCTTCGGCAAACTCGAGGCGACCCTCTACGATCCGGTCACGACGCTGCTCTCGGCGCTCTTCTTCCTGAACCAGAGCTGGCGGGAAGTCATCTTCTTCACCAACGGCCCGTACTGGTCGCTCGGCTACGAAGTCCCCTACTACGTCTTCTTCGGCGTCCTGCTCTTCGCCCGGGGCGCGCCGCGGGCGCTCGGCCTGGTCGCCGTGCTGGCCGTCATGGGGCCGAGCGTCGCGCTCTATCTGCCCGTCTGGCTGCTCGGCGTGTTCTGCCACCGCTGCACGCAGCGCAAGGAACTGCCCCTGGCGACCACGCTCGGCCTCTTCGGCCTTTCGCTGACGCTCTTTTTCTTCGTGCTGCCGGGCGCCCTGCGCAGCCTCAACGCCGCGAGCGGCGAGTTCATTGCGCCATGCTGCGCGGGGCTGATCAACATGAATGCGAAAAGCTTCGCCGGCGATTACCTGATGGCCGCCCTGGTCGCTGCGAACTTCATCGCCTTCGCTCCGCTCGGCCGGCGCTACCGCGTTTTCGGCCCGCGTCTCGCGGGCATCGTCCGGGAACTGTCGTCGCACACTTTCTCGATCTACCTCTATCACATGCCCCTGCTCTACATCGCCAGCGCGCTCTGTCCGCACGACCGCCATCCGCTGCTCAACGCCCTCGCCTGCCTCGTCGTCGTCCCGCTGCTGATCTACGGTCTGAGCCTCCTCACCGAGAACAAGAAGCACGTGTTCCGCTTCTTCTTCCAACGACGGCTGGCCGCCCGCCTTTCCTGAGCGCGTCGCCTCCCTGCGAAAACTGAGGCCGCTCCCGCCACCACGGTTCGCGGCGCGGACGCGGCGAATTGATGCGGCCGGCGAAAACTGCGATCCTTGGCGCTCCCGAAAACCAAGCCGAAGAGCCGCCCCGCCATGCCCCGCATCCAGATCGACCTCCCGGAACACCTTCCCTTCGCCACCGAAATCGCGCTCTACCTCAGCCACATGAACTACGGCGGACATCTCGACAACGCGCTGCTGCTGAGCGTGGTCTCCGAAGCGCGCGCGCGCTTTTTCCAGTCGATGGGCTACAGCGAACTGAACGTCGAGGGCGCCGGCATCATCGTCGCCGACGCGGCGCTGCAGTACCGCTCCGAAGCTTTCCACGGCGAGGTGATGGTCGTGCGCATGGGCGCCGCCGACTTCGGCGGCAAGGGCTGCGATCTGCTCTGGCAGATGAGCGAGAAATCCTCCGGGCGCGAAGTCGCGCGCGGCAAGACCGGGATCGTCTTCTTCGACTACGCGGCGCGCAAACCGGCGGCCGTTCCCGAAAGCTTCCGCCAGCGCGCTGCCGGCTGAAGCGGCGGGCGGTGCGCCGACTGCCGGCGGGCGCGGCCGGCAGTCACT
>JGI26534J51046_1001243_pt1 | contig 23013 bp, 27 predicted proteins | sample ThiBiot_750_plan_2_FD_51046 | JGI IMG/M metagenome (IMG submission 51046) | reverse complement strand
CCGCCGTTCCTGCCGATGCTGGCAGGAACGGCGGGCGTTTTGCGTGCCCATCGAGGGCCGTGCAAAACGGGTCGCCGCGTCCCGGTTGTGCCCGGGACGCGGCGGCCAACGTCCACGCCAGGCCGCCGTCCTGGTGGCCCATCGAGCGCCGCAGGCGGCGGGTCACGCCGCACCGCTGCGGGCCGCCGGGGTGCCGGCAGATTGGCGCCCGTCCAGCAGGCCGGGCGGATACGCATCTACGCCTGGATGCGACCGGGCCGGTTGTGCCCGATGCCGCCATCGCCCACCCTGGCGAGGTGAGCGTGCCGGTTGCGGCACGCCGCGCCCGAACCGGGCGGCGGGCGGACCGTTCACCACGCCGCGCCGATCCTGCCCACCTGGAGGCACCGGGGCTTTGTCGCCTTCCCGCCCGGCCGGAATCTTCGACATGTCCACGTCAGCGAACCGCATCACCCGCCATGTCACCACGGTGCAGGGTCTTGCCAGGATGCTTCCCGGGCAACGTCCTCACCCGATCGCACGGCCTTGTTTATGTGAATCCTGGCTGCGGCACGGCGGCCCGGGGGGCCACCTCGGGCTTCATCGGCGCAACCGTCCGGCGCAACGATTTTCCCCTGCGCGTGCCGCGCATTCCTCGCGGGACAAAATCGCCGCGTCTCCCGGTCGTCCACTGCGTTTCCGCCCCTGCGGGGTGCGCCGCGCCCGGTCCTCGCCTGACCGGATCACACAAGGACGCGCAATCGGGCGCGGACTTGAACCCTCAAGGAGAATCATCATGGCCAACATCGGCACCTTCACCGCGCAAGACAACGGCTACAGCGGCACGGTCCGCACCCTGACGCTGAACGTCAAGGTCAAGATCGTTCCGTCCGACCGGGAAGGCGACAAGGCCCCGGACTTCCGCATCCTGGCGGGCAACTTCGAAATCGGCGCGGCGTGGAAGAAGGTCTCCAACAACGACCGACCCTATCTGTCGGTCACGCTCGACGATCCGAGTTTCCCGGCCACGATCTACGCCAGGCTGATCGAGAACGAATCGGGCAGCCACGACCTGATCTGGTCGCGTCCCACCAAGGCGCGCTGATGCTCACCCGCCCGGCCCGCCGGGCGGACGCCGGCCCCGGCTTCGCCGTGGCCGGCATCTTCATGCGGACAGCGTGCCGCGTGCAGGCCAACGCCCGGCCTTCGCTTGGTCCGATTCGTCCGGCGTGCGTAGTTCCACGTCTGTCCTCACGCCGGCAGGGCCGGGACAATGGCGAACCTGACTTCCACCCGTGAGAAGGCATGATGGACGAGCTGCGCGTGGCCTTGTTGAAGAACTGGCGTGCCCTGGGGTTTCGCTATCCGGTCTATGGTGTGCTCGATGCCGAGGAGCTTGCCCTGGACGCGCGGGCGACGCTGGTGCTCGATAGCGGTCATCATTGCATCGTGCAGGTCGAGGACGTGCTGCTATTACCTGGGATCGACGTTCACGACCTGGTTCCTGCCAGGTTCGATAGCTGATCCGGGCGTCCCCCGGCGCTGGCCGGGTCGCGCTGGCGTGCTGCGCATCGAGCCGGCGGCGGCGTCTCGACCTGCCGGCTTTCATCGCTGACGCGAATCCAATCCCTTTGCCATCTGCCGAAGCCATGTCAGCGGGCCGTGGATTTACGTATCGACGTGTCCGCACATTTACGTGTCTACGACTTTACGGTTCGACGCCATGCCGCTTCGGCGGAACTACGGCTTCGCACAGAAACGACTTTGCGGCGTTTAGGCTTTCAGGTTCCGCGCAGATACGGATCTACGCATAGGGGCATGTACGGCTTTGCGGGTTCGCTTCTGGCTTTCATTCCGGCCAGTATCGGGTCGCCAGCACCACGACGCCAACGACGATCAGTAGGCCAAGCACGGCGATCAGTTCCGCCTCCATGTAGTCCAGGTCACGCTTCATTTTGCGTACGCTCGGATAATGCCCCAGCGTCAGGAGGTTGAGCACCAGCCAGCCGGGCCAGAAGAACACGGCCACGAATGCCAATTGCCGCAACACGAAGCCGAGGAATCCCAGGACGTGTTCCACGTTCCGCTCGCTACCGCGCTGCGGGAGTTATCCCCGCATCGGCCAGGATGGCCGGAATGTCGTCGGGAAAAACGGCCTCGCCGGTGCTGCGCAGTTCATCCAGCGTCCACCAGCGATGCTCGGTCATGACGTCGCGCTCCAGCTCGGTCCAGCCGTCTTTGGATAGGGGCTGTTCCTCGACCCGCATCAGAAAGAACCGTTCGTCGGCACGCACGTAAGAGCCATCCGGCATCTGCATCTCGAACGCGCGCTGCGCGATCGGTGCGCCGATGTCGTCGACCGTGAAGCCGGTTTCTTCGCGCAGTTCCCGCCGCGCGGCGGCCTCGAAGTCTTCGCCTTCATCGACCGCGCCGCCGGGCGTAGCCCAGAAATCGCGGCCGGCCAGCGGCCCGCGCCGATGCACGAACCGGAACAGCAGCACGCGGTGGGCGGCATCGACGATGAGCAGGCGGGAGGACGGGCGGGTACGCATGGACAGAATCCTTGGGGGCATTCTAGCCGCCTGGCATTTCGACACCTGCCTGGACCGTCAGAGGTCGACCTTGGACAGAATGGTCTCCAGCTCCCGGCGCACCTGCGCCAGAACATGATCGGCCTGGCGCGCATTGCCGGCATAGGCCAGCGTCAGCAGCGTGACGGGGTGGACCTGCATGACCTCGCACAGCTCGGCCAGCTTGTCGAGCGTGGGATTCTTCAGCCCGCGCTCCAGGCTGCTCAGGTACGTGCGGCTCGACACGTCCGAGAAATCCTCCTGGCTCAGTCCGCGCGCCTTGCGCGCCTTCCGGAGCGCGCCCGCCAAGTTGTGTTCGGTCGCCATCCCGTCTGCCCAAAAAACAGGATGACAGCCGATTGCACCCTATAGGACTACAATCTATAGGGCTCATTTTAGGCCCGGACCGTCAATCCGGCTCCACGGATCGACGTTCTTACGCTGAGACCGGCCACGGCCGGCCCGTGCCGGCGGAGACTGCTGCCTCCTGGCTTGGCCTTGGAAGGCCGGTGTACACCCGCTATCATCGGCCGCGTGGCAACCGCTTCCGGCCGCGTTCAGGAGATCGCCATGCCGCTCATCACCGCCGCGCAGCATGCCCGCCTGCTGGATCAGGGCCGGCAGCGCGCCCGCGATCCCGGCTTCGATCCGGTGCCGGTCGCCAAGGTCTACACGCCGGATGCCGGCGTGGTGTGGCTGCTGGCCTATGCCTACCCCGATGACCCGAGGCGGTTGCATGGCTTGTGCGATGCCAATACGGGCTTCCCGCAGCTTGCGGACATTCGCCTGGATGACCTCGAAGCCATCCGCGGCCCGCGGGGCGTGCCACTGGCTGCGGACCCCCGTTTTACGCCGACGCGCACGCTGTCGGACTACGCCGCGCGGGCAATCGCCCACGGCGCATACGTCGAGGACTAGCGCCGCTGTGCGGCGGCGCTGGCCCGGCGTCCTCTCGAACATCCCCAGCCAGCGGCTCGCTGCCACCCACCGCTGACTGCCTGGCCCGCTCCGGCCTACCGGCCGGGGTCGGGGGTGTCTTGCTTGCACGAGAGGAACCGATGCGTGCGTCTGACGATGATGCCGCGCCCTGGGAGGCGACGGCGGCCTACCTGTATCTGCTTCAACTGGACCCCCCCGCGCTGGCGTGGGAATACCTGCGCCGCGATCCGGCCTACCGCGCCTGCTGGCGCCGGTTCGGCCGGCGGGCCGGTGCCGAGGCGGCCCGGCCCTGGGGCCTGGCCTGGCTCGCGGACCCGAACCGGGACGCGCGCGATGCGCATCCGGTCTGGGATGACTGCCTGCCTTCGCTGCTGCACCTGCGTGCAACCGGCGGCCAGACGGGCGCAGGCCTCGACCTCTGGCACATTCCCGGCCCCAAGCGCCTCATCGCGCTGCCCGACGGGTTCGCGCTGGAGGCGGGCGACGGCGCGCACGTGCTGCGCGCCCGGCTGGGCTCGGGCGTGCTCGAAGGTCAGCCGGTGTTCTGTACGGTGCCGCTCGATGCGCGCCTGCATGCGCAGGCGGCGCTGCTGGCCGCGCATGCGGCCCACCTGGCGCCACGCCGCGCGTGTCCACGGGCGCGGTATGCAGCGAGCCATCTCGTGCCGCTGGCCGCGCGGCATCATCTTCACGCCCTGCAGGCGCTCGATGGCGCGCGGGCCGGCGCTTCGCAGCGCCACATCGCGGAAGTCATCTACGGCCGCGACCGGGTGCATGCCTACTGGCACACCGACAGCGCGCTGCGTGCGCAACTGCGCCATAGCCTCGCGCGCGGCTTCGCTCTGATGCGCGGTGGCTATCGGGACTTGGCCGGGCTGCGTCCGGCCTGTACCCGCAGATAGACCCGCCGACAGGGAGAAAAACAAGCCCCCCTTGAATCTCTCCCTTCCGCCTTCGATACCCTCTGCCAAGACTGTCTCCAGCCGGCGGGAATTGGCCCGCCAGCGCATCGCACTGCTGGAGGCATCATGGCCACGTCCCCCGTTTCCCTGTCCGCCCCATCCGCGCCCGCGCACGCTGTCGTCGCGGCGTCCGCCCGCGCGCCGCGCTACCTGACCAATGACGAGGCCGCCGACTATCTGCGATTGTCTCCGCGCACGCTGGAAAAACAGCGCGTTCAGGGGGGCGGGCCGCAGTTCAGAAAGTTCGGCCGGCGCGTGCGCTACGCCATCTCGGATCTCGACGCTTGGGCCGACGAGCATAGTTATTCCATGACCTCCGACCCCGAATACCTGGACCGCCGCGCCGGCCGCTGACGGCCTGGCGCATCCGGGGAACGGTCATGGCCAAGCGGCGAACCTCCGCCGGCGAGCGCGAACAGCTTGCGCTGTTCCAGGCGCTGCCCGGCGACATGCGACCGCGCGACGCGCGCGATCTCATGTCGTATCCCTTTTTCTCGCTGGCCAAGCAGAAGCGCATCGCCCCCATCGACTTCGAGGCCGGGCCGGTGCGCATCCGGGTCGAGGGCGTGCCCGAGCACGGCATCGCCACCATTTGGGACGCCGACCTCATGATCTGGGCCGCCAGCCAGCTTGTCGCTGCCCGTGACCGTGGGCTGGCGACCTCGCGGTTGATGGCCGCCACGCCGCACGAAATCCTGACCTACACCGGCCGCGGCACCGCTCAGGATGACTACCGCCGCCTGCGCGCCGCGCTGGACCGTCTGCAATCGACGACCGTGGCGACCTCGCTGCGCCAAGCCCATAGCCAGCGATTGCATCGGTTTTCGTGGGTCAACGAGTGGAAGGAAATCGTGCGGCCCGGCGGCCGCTCGGCCGGCCTCGAATTGATCCTGCCCGATTGGTTCTACAGCGGCGTGATGTCCGATGCCTTGGTGCTGGGCATCGACCCGCGCTATTTCGCCCTCACGGGCGGCATCGAACGATGGCTCTACCGGCTGGTTCGCCGCCACGGCGGCACGCAGCGGATGGGTTGGGGATTCGAGCTGCGTCACCTGTACGCCAAGTCCGGTAGCCAAGCCCGTTATTCGGACTTCGCGCTGGACGTGCGGCGGCTCGCGCAGCGCCAGGCGCTGCTTGGCTATCGCCTGCGCGTGGCCCATGCCGGTGGCGTCGAACAGCTGTTTTTCTACCGCCAGTCGCATCGGCCATCTGACACGCCTGCGCCCTGATGGCGCACACAGAGAGAGGGGTAAACCCAATGTGGATAACTTGTGGACAACCTTGTGAATATCTTGCGGATGCGTTCGGGGTTTTGGGCGCACGCGATTCGGGGTTTCAGGCGCAGAAAGTTCGGGGTTTTAGGCGCAGCGATGGCTGGAAAGCCGCGCCAGCATTGGCGATCCGGGGCGCTCCTAACTCTCTAACTAAAAGACTAACTAAGATTGATAGTGGGAGATCGTCTGCTCAAACCTTGAGCATCGACCCACGCGAGGCCGTACAAAGCGGTCGGCAATCTGAACCGTGGCCGGTCATGGCCGGCGCGCTTGACGCCAGCCTCGACCCGCCGCGTTGCGGCCAGGTCATCGCGCTGGCAACCCAGAAAGGCGGCGCGGGCAAGACCACGTTGGCCACGCACCTGGCCGGAGAACTCGCCTTTGCAGGCTTTCGGGTCGTGCTGATCGACGCGGACCCGCAGGGCTCGGCCTCGGACTGGGCCGAACGCCGCGCGCAGAACGCCCGTCAGCGCCTGTACGGCGTGATCGGGCTGGCCCGCGAGTCCTTGCATGTCGAAGTCCCGCAAATCGCCCAGGGAGCCGATTTCGTGGTGATCGACGGGCCTCCCCGGGCCGAGGCCATCACGCGCTCGGCGCTGCTGGCGGCCGACCTGGTGCTGGTGCCCGTACAGCCGTCGGCGTATGACGTATGGGCCAGCAGCGACATGGTGCGCTTGGTCCAGGAAGCGCGAATCTACCGGCGCGAACTGCGGGCGGCCTTCGTCATCAATCGCAAGGTCGTGCGCACCGTCGTCGGACGCGAGGTGCGCGAAGCACTCGCCGATCAGCCGCTGCCGGCGCTCGCGGCCGACGTGTCGCAGCGCATCGTGTTTGCCGACAGCGTGGCGGCGGGCCTGCTGGCCCGCGAACGCGACGAACACGGCGCGGCGGCGCGCGAGGTTGCACGGCTGACGGCGCACGTGCGCGAGGCGTTGCAATGAGCGGGTCGCGTGTCCGCGCCGCCATCGGCCAGCGCCCGGCTTCGACCGCCGCGACGGCCTGGGTGCAGCGCGGCGATGCGCGGCTGCCCACGCCGGCCTACACGGCGCGGCTCACCATTGATGTCACGCCCGCGCTGCGCGGGCGCATCAAGGTGACCGCCTTTCGGCGCGGCGTCACCGCCGCCGTCATGCTGCGCGAACTGCTGGAACGCGAGTTTCCGGGAGAGGCATCGTGAACGCACCGCCGTCTCGCCCGGACGTGTCCGGCATGCGCGTGGCGCTGGCGACCGTGGCCCAGCGCGTGCACATCTGGCTGCGGTTTGGCGCGCCGCAACGCATCGTGCGTCTGGACGACTGGCGGCGCCTGGCCGTGTTCCTGCCGGGCGCGGTCTGCTGCCGCGTGAGTTGGGTGGCCAACGACTACGGCACGATCGCATGGCGGCTGATGGTGATGCAGGCGGCCACACCCGTCGACGGCATCCAGCGCGTGGCCGGCGTGACGCCCGGCGCACGCATCCTGTTGCGCGCAGACGGCGAGCGCAACGTCAAGACGATGTTCGGCCTGATCGCCACCATCGAGGCTGCGGACATCGCGCCGGTGCAAGTCAGTCCCGCCTATTGGCGGACCGTGCACAACCGGCTGGCGGCGCGGCTCGTGCCGCCGGCTTATACCGCCGAACGGCACGCGGCATATCTCGCACGGTGCGTGCTGGTGGACGATCGTCATGCTTAGCGCCTCGCGTCATCACCGCGCTCCCACCTGGCGCACTCGCGCTGCGGTGCTAGTCGGGATGGCCGCAGGGCTGGCGGCGCTGTTTGCGCCCGGCCTGCTGCGCGCCGTGTCGCCGCAGCCCGCGGCCGTACCGCGTCTGGTCTACAACGCCACCGACAGCGTGCCGCGCGGCTTCTACGTGATCGCCGCGCAGCCGCCGGGCGTCGGGGATCTCATCCTGACGCGCCTGCCGGCTTCTGCGGCGCGGCTGGCCGCGGAGCGCGGCTACCTGCCGGCCGGCGTGCCGCTGATCAAGCCGATTGCCGCCAGTTATGGGGATCACGTGTGCGTGCGCGACGGCAAGGTGCGCATCAATGGCCATGTCGTCGCCCGTACGCTTGCTGCCGACAGCAAGGACCGGCCGCTTGCGGCCTGGTCCGGCTGCCGGTTGCTCGCCGAGGGCGAATGGTTCCTGCTCAGTACCGACAATCCGGCGTCGTTCGACAGCCGCTACTTCGGTCCCATTCCGCGCATAGCGGCCTACGGCCTGGCCGTGCCGCTCTGGGTGTGGGGTGCGCAATGAACGGTACGTGCTCGGCCTGTCGCCTTGCGCGCCGGCTGTACCGCGCCCTGCGGCGTGCGTGGACAGCGCGGCGCATCCGCGATGCCGTCGGCCTAGCCTTCGACCCGCGCCCACTCGTGCAGACGGCTTGCCCGCGTCCCGGCTCGCCGGTCACGCCATGCCCGCCCGGCCTTCGGCCATCGCATGGGCACGGCGCGCCCGGCATCGGCCGGGCCTGCAGATGGTCCCCGCCGCCAGGGCGCCGGGGATGGGCGGACGGTAACGGCGAGGGCAAGATAAAAGGGCCAGCACGGAGCTGGCCGGAAAGCCTTGTCTGCACGTGTTGGGGGACGGCACGGCGCCGAGGGGCGCATGTGCCGTTGGATGGCGCGCTGGCGCATCGGTACAGGCTGCGCCAGGTGCCGTCTGCGCTCATCTGCGCCCGCCTTACCGGGAGCGCGGCAGATGGCTAGGTCCGACGAGGACCGTTTCCGGCCACGTCCCGCGCCGCCCCGACAGCGCGGTGCTGACGGCGAGCGCTTCGTGTCGCTCGTGCGCCGCCAAGCTGCCAAAGCGGGCCAGGCGGCCGGTCGCTCGGCACGCGGCAGCCAGTTCGGCCGGGGCCGGGCGGCGACGCGATTGCGAACCGGGTCGGCGTCGCTGCGCAGCCGGCGCGTGGTCATCAAGTCGCGGTTTGTGTTGGTCCGCCCCGGTTCCGACGCCATCGCGGCGCACCTGCGCTACATCGAACGCGACGGCGTGACCCGCGAGGGCGAGCGCGGCCAGGCCTACGGCACTGAGACCGACGAAGCGGACACGCAGGCCTTCGTGGCGCGCAGCCAGGACGACCGGCACCAGTTCCGCTTCATCGTCTCCAGCGAAGATGCAGGCGAGTTGGGCGACCTGCGCGCCTTCACCCGCACGCTGATGCGGCGCATGGAGGTTGACCTGCAAACCCGGCTGGACTGGATCGCGGTGGACCACTACGACACGGACAACCCACACACGCACATCGTGCTGCGCGGGCGCGCCGATAATGGGCAGGATCTGGTCATTGCGCCGGAGTATATGAGCCACGGCATGCGCGAGCGCGGGGCCGAGCTGGCGACCGAATGGCTGGGGCCGCGCACGGAGCGCGAGATCGCCGATACCTTGCAACGGGAAACCCAGCAGGAGCGGTTCACGACGCTGGACCGGACACTGCTGCGCATGGCGGGCGATACCGGCCTGGTGGATACGTCGGGATTGCGAGGCGACGTGCCTTACCAATGCGCGCTGGCCGCCCGCTTGCAGCACTTGGCCGGCATGGACCTGGCTCATCCTTCAGAGGCGGGCCAGTGGCGGCTGGACGACCAGATGGAAGCCACCTTGCGCCGCCTAGGTGAGCACGGCGACATCCTGCGCGCGCTGCACCGGGCCATGCGCGACCAGGCGCGGGAGTTCGTCATCGAAACGGGGCCGGAAGTACGCGAGCCGATCATTGGCCGCATCGCCGGCAAAGGACTGGTCAACGAGCTGAGCGATCGCAGCTACATCGTGATCGATGGGGCCGACGGCCGGGCGCATTACCTCGCGCTGCCACCCGGCATGGTGCTGGCGGATTTCCCCAGCGGCGGCGTCGTGGAAGTGCGGCCCATCCCCAAGAGTGCAGCCGACAAGAACATCGACCGGCTGGCGCCAGACGGCATCTATCGGACGGCCGACCATCTGGCCGAACTGCAACGCAGCCAGGCCAACGACAGCCGCGCCAAAGGGCGGGGCCAGGAACGCCGCCCGAGTCCAGAGTCTGTCGTGCGCTCGCACGTCATGCGGCTCGAAAGCATGCGCCGCGCCGGCATCGTCGAACGCATCGAGGATGGCGTCTGGAAAGTGCCGGGCGACCTGTGCGAGCGCGGGCGGGAACATGACCTGAAGCTGCGCCACGGCATCCACGTTGCCGTGCCGTCCCACCTGCCGCTGGCACGCCAGATCAATGCGCTGGGCGCGACTTGGCTGGACCGCAAACTGATCGACGGCGGCAAAGAGCTGACTGGGGCAGGCTTCGGCGGAGAGGTCCGAGAGGCCATGCAGGCGCGAGCAGCCTACCTGGAGCGTGAAGGACTGGCCAAGCGCCAGGGTGAGCAAGTCATCGTCGCGCGCCGGCTGCTGCACGCCTTGCGCGACCGGGAAGTGGCCGCAACCGCCCAGACGATCGCGGCCGAGACAGGTCTGACCTATAAGCCGCTCGGCGAGGACGGCCAAGCCAGCGGCGTCTATCGGCGCTCCGTCACGCTGGCCAGCGGCCGCTATGCGATGCTCGACGACGGGCTCGGTTTTACGCTGGTGCCGTGGCGACCGATTCTCGCGCAGCGTCTGGGAGAATCCATGTCCGTGTCAATTGAGAATGGCCGGGCGACATGGAGTTTCGGGAGGTCAAAATCCCTAACGCTATGAACTTGGGTAGGTTCTCGGGTTCAGGCAGAGGAGCGAGAACTGGACGGCCGATTAATGAATGCCACCGCAGCTATCGTCTTACGACATCGGCTACACACTCAGCCCGTGGCCGACTCAGCATTCGTCGCCACCTTACATAAATGTAATCAGCATGTCGGGGGCTGGTTATCAGGAGCTCTTTAACATGAAGCCGTGCTAAAGCATGTGGGGGGCTGCCCATCACCAATACTCAAGGAGCATGACCAATGAAACTGAAGATCGCAATCGCGGCGCTGTTCGCTGCTACGGCTACCCTTTCCCTTCCGGCGTTCGCGGATCACAAGGCCCGTGAAGCGTCGCGCGATGTCATCTCGCTTGCAGACGGCGGAACGCTGTACATATTCCAGGACGGCAAAATGGCAAAGGCAAATCAGTTTGGACGGGCAGTTTATCTGAAGAACGGTGAAGTTCTCCCAACAACTGACGGTAAGCGTGTGCAGGCTTCCTCAAACGAGATAGCCAAGCTGACCACGCTTCTCATGGAAGACTATCCGGGCGACTAAGCGCAATTTCCAGGGGCCTCTGCAGAAGTATGGCGAACTATTGCGTCTGCAGCTATCAACCAATATCCGAGGGCTTGGATGCGAGCCCTCTGTATGTATTGGTGCTACGCCGAATCGCATCAGCCACCGAGAGTTGTTGTCTCCAATCATGCCTCAGCGGGGGTCATGCCTGAGTGGGATGGTCGCGTCGCGGCCTAGATGTTACCGAGGCGTATGCGGCCGCCGACGCCTGTGACGAATTCGGTCATTTGCATGAGTTGACGTATGTCCTATTCTCTGCGTTGGTCAGTTATTGGTCACGTGATCCCCGAACCCACGGCGATGGAAGCACTCAGCGCAGCAGAACGTAGTTCTTTCCGTATCTATAGCAATAGCTAGCAACGGCAAAACGCGAACTGCAAGGGGGCTGGAGGTCGACCGACCCCGGCTCGTCGGAGTCGGTCCTTTTACTCACAGAATGTTGGTTATGACGACGAAACTCCGACTGGATATCCCGATACTCCTGCCGAACGTGCCCGATGCTACGGATACGTGCGTCGAACGGCTGGTCGCGGATTTGCAGGCACGCCCCGGCGTCGAAGGAGTCCACGTCCGGCCAGCGGAAGGTGATTCGCCGGCCCAGCTATGCATCCACTACAGTACAGAATTTCTGACGTTATCCCGGATACGCGATATTACGCAGGCCGCAGGCGCGAGGATTACCAGCCGTTTTGGCCATGGGCAATGGCAGACCGTAGGCATCGGCCACCAACGACGGGCAGAAACACTGTCAGAGCAATTGCGTCTTATGCCAGGTGTATTAGAAGCCGCCGCGAGCGCAACGGGGCGCGTTCACGTCGAGTTCGATCGCCAGCGCACGTCGGAGGCCGAGATTTTCGCCGCGATGACTCAGATGGGCCTGCGACTGAGTGATGCGCACGAGGTGCCCTCCAACGATCAACATGGTCATGGTGCACATCCGCACGCGGAACATGGGCACGGCAAGTCTCAACCACCTGCCACCCGACACGCTCATAGTGGCGAGCAACACGACCATGCTCATGCGCATGGAGGCGTGTTTGGCGCGAACACTGAAATGGCCTTTGCGCTCATATGTGGCGCCCTGCTGGGCATTGGCTTTGCCATCGAGAAGCTGGCGCAGGGGCTGCCGGAATGGCTACCGCTCGCATGCTACGTTGTAGCGTATTTTTTCGGTGGCTTCTATACAGTGCGTGAAGCGATCGATAACCTGAAGCTCAAACGCTTCGAAATCGACACGCTTATGCTAGTTGCGGCGGCAGGTGCTGCAGCGCTTGGCTCCTGGCCCGAAGGCGCTTTGTTGTTGTTTCTCTTCAGCATGGGACATGCCCTGGAGCATTATGCTATGGGCCGTGCCAAGCGAGCGATCGAGGCATTGGCTGCGCTTGCCCCGGACACGGCGACGGTCCGGCGCAACGGGCAGATCGTGAACGTTCCTGTCGGGGAACTGATCGTTGGCGATATTGTCCTTGTCAGACCCAACGAGCGCTTATCCGCAGACGGTTTTCTCGTAGCGGGCACGTCCAGCATTAATCAGGCTCCGGTCACCGGCGAGAGCATTCCCGTCGACAAGAGTCCGGTCGTGGACCCAGCGGTCGCCCGCGCGCGGCCGGACGCGATCGACGCGGCAGCACGCGTCTTCGCAGGCACCATCAACGGCGCAGGATCGATCGAAATCGAAGTCACGCGCCGCTCCGCCGACTCGGCGCTGGCGCGCGTTGTCAAGATGGTAAGCGAAGCCGAAACGCGCAAATCCCCAACGCAGCGCTTCACCGACAGGTTCGAACGCATTTTTGTCCCCGTGGTGCTTGCGATCGCCGTTGCATTGCTGTTTGCATGGGTTGTTATCGACGAGCCATTTCGCGACAGCTTTTACCGCGCCATGGCCGTCCTCGTGGCGGCGAGCCCATGTGCCCTCGCCATTGCTACACCCAGTGCAGTCTTGTCAGGAATTGCGCGTGCTGCGCGTGGCGGGGTCTTAATTAAGGGAGGCGCCCCTCTGGAGGATCTCGGCTCGTTGAACGCAATGGCGTTTGATAAGACTGGTACGCTCACTGAAGGCCGGCCCCGGATCACCGACGTGGTGCCAGCTGAAGGCGTGACGGAAGAAGACCTGTTAGCGGTAGCCGTTGCGGTCGAGTCGCTGAGCGATCACCCGTTGGCTGGTGCGATTGCTCGTGATGGACGCGAGCGCTTGGGAACCCGAACGCCTTCTTCCGCCAGTGGCCTTGAGAACCTGATTGGTCGGGGCGTGAGAGCGACAGTCGACTCGCAAACCGTTTGGATCGGCAAAGCCGAAATGTTTGGAACTGACGGCGTGGCTCCGTTGAGTGCATCGGTCGCTGCCTCCATTGAGCGGCTGAGGGAGGCTGGTCGCACAACCATGATCGTACGACAAGGTGACAAGGATCTAGGCGCGATCGGCCTTCTGGATACGCCGCGGGCCAACGCGCGCGCCGCACTTCAGCAGCTCCGCGAGCTTGGAATAACCCGCATGATCATGATTTCTGGGGATCATAAGAAGGTTGCCGAGGCCGTAGCAGCCGAGGTCGGGCTCGACGAAGCTTGGGGCGATCTGATGCCCGAAGACAAGGTCAAGGCTATTCACGACCTGCGTGCGCAAACGAAGGTCGCCATGGTTGGCGACGGCGTTAACGATGCGCCCGCGATGGCCAATGCTACGGTGGGCATAGCCATGGGCGCTGCTGGCTCCGACGTAGCCTTGGAGACTGCTGACGTCGCATTGATGGCTGATGACCTACGCCACCTGCCGTTTGCCGTCGGACTCAGCCGGCATACCCGCTCCATTATTCGGCAAAATGTCTTTGTCAGCTTGGGAGTCGTGGCAGTGCTCGTTCCTGCGACGATCTTCGGTCTAGGCATCGGAGCGGCCGTCGCGGTACATGAAGGCTCGACTCTATTCGTGGTCGTGAACGCGTTGCGGCTGCTGGCCTACCGTGCTACGACCGCCACCTGAAGTCATGTAGTGGCCAATACATAGCCGCCGCTATCATAGGAACGAGAACGCGCCGGAGCATGAAGATCCTGGTCATCGAAGATGAAAAAAAGCTTGCAGCCTATCTCGCCGAGGGTCTGCGGCAAGAAGGCTATCAAGCCGACGTTGCACATACTGGGATGGACGGCTTGCATCTCGCGATCGAAGGACCTTATGACCTCGTCTTGCTCGACTGCATGCTACCCGGACTCGATGGAATCGCCGTGTTGAGCGCGTTGCGCCAGTCCAAGCAGGTTCCGGTGCTGATGCTGACTGCAAAAGGCGAGGTTGAGGATCGCGTACGTGGGCTACGCGCAGGCGCCGACGACTATTTGGCTAAACCTTTTGCATTTTCGGAATTGATTGCACGGATTGAGGCCCTGCTCCGGCGTGGCATCCCTCATAAACTTGCTCGAACTGACCGGTTAAAACTCGCCGATCTGGAAGTCGACCTTATCAAGCATCGCGCATTGCGCGGCGGAAGAGTCTTGGATCTCACGCCGAAGGAGTTCGCGTTGTTGACACTACTGATGGAAAATGCCGGCCGCGTATTGACACGTACACAAATCGCGGAGACGGTCTGGCATATCAATTTCGACACAGAAACAAACGTCGTCGAAGTCGCGATTCGCAGGCTGCGGGTAAAACTCGACGTCCCGTTTGAGCAGTCGCTACTGCACACGGTGCGTGGCGTTGGATACATATTGGAGAGCCGCAATGACGGGCAGCCCTCCTAGATGGTCTCTGGGCGGACGCCTTTCTCGGTGGTTTGCGCTCACCACTTTTGTTGGGCTCGCTGCAGTTTGCGCAGCGGTTTATCTAGAGGCGGAGGCGCACTTACGTGACAGACAATCCGATCTGCTAAACCAGTATCAGCAGACGTTGCGCTACCTAGCGTCCGAGAGCGGCGAAAATTGGGATATGTTTATCCACAAGCTCGACGACCTCGTCAGGGGAAGAACAGATGTATCGCTCGAACTTCTGTCGTCCGATGGAAATCAACTGTACCACGTTGGAACGACAAGCGTGTTCACGCTAAACCGACGATTCCGGCTTGAAAATGTCGGGCCGTCTATACGTTATGTGGAGGCGATGATATCCCTTGACGTTGCTCCCGATCAACTGCTGCTCGACCACTTAATCGTTGTGTTGACGCTAGGTGCACTGGTTGGCACGGCGTCTATTTCTGCGATTGGCTACGCATTGGTCAAGAAAGGGTTGGCACCGGTCGGGGGCCTCGGTCGGCAGATCAGCCAATTGACTGCTAGTAAGTTGGACGACGGCATGGACGGGTCCAACCAACCAACAGAGCTACAGCCACTTGTTGAGCAGTTCAATGAACTACTGCTAAGGCTTCGCGCAGCATACGAACAGTTGAAGGGATTCAATGCCGACGTCGCGCACGAACTACGCACGCCTCTCACGCTAATGGCGGCGAACAGCCAATTAATACTGCGCGGCGCGCATAGCACAGAAGAATTTAGAGATGCGATTGAATCCAATCTTGAAGACTTGAACCGACTGTCTTCCATCATTGGTGACATGCTGTTTCTTGCCCAAGCCGATCGGGGCGTGCGAGCCAGGCGAATCTGGGTCGAAAGCCTGCACGGGCTTTGCCAAACCGTCGCCGACTATCATGTTGAAGCATACGAAAACGAAAGGCGCAGGATCTACGTCACCGGTGACGCCGCCGGGCACTATGATGCATCGCTGCTTAAGCGAGCGCTTTCGAATCTAGTCGAAAATGCCTTGCGATATAGCAAGCCCAACAGCCCGATTGAAATCTCCATAAGCCGCCAAGCCGCCGGGGTTGACGTCTGTGTGCAAAGTCTGGGTGAAACTTTGACGCAAGACGTACTGACTCATATGTTTGAGCGCTTCTATCGTGCTAGCGACGATGTGGGAGCGAACAGGCATCATGGTTTGGGATTATCAATCGTCGCTGCTATCGCAGCGATGCACTCAGGTAAAACTATCGCGACTTCCGAGCACTGTATTACGCGGATAGGATTCTTTATCCAAGATGCGCGTCCGGATGGCATTTCATGAACACAAAAGTCTTCATAAGGAATATTGGTGCTGCTAGCGATTACGGCCTGGAACTATAGTCTCAGTGACGTCAACCAGGACCGAAGAAAAGTCCAGGCACTTGTGCGCTGCTAGCAGCACTGGAACGTACGGGACCGCTTAGTGCTTCCATCCTCGCAAGAGTCTCAACACAATGAGCGTGAAAACTGTCGCCACTATTGCAGTCATCGCATGGCCCATGCCTACCGTAACGCCTATGGCCGCAGCGATCCAAATACTGGCTGCGGTCGTAAGCCCCTTAACGTTCATCGCATTGTCTGATTTCAAGATGGCACCGGCGCATAAAAAGCCGATGCCGGATATTAGTCCCTGGAGAACGCGGCTAAGGTCTGTCATAGCCATTCCGGACTGGAGAGGAACAACCACAAATACGCAGGCGCCTAAAGCGACAAGCATATGTGTCCGGACGCCCGCTACCTTCCCCGCGAGTTCGCGTTCGTAGCCAAGAAGTCCTCCAAGGACCATGGAAACGAGCAGCCTGACAATAGCGCGGATGGCTTCAGCTGCGTCTGAAAGATCCGAAAACTCAGATAGAAAAACCTGAAACACAGAATCAGTGTCAATAGGATTCATGGCTTGATGACGTTGAAGGTTTAGAAGCGAGAGGTCTGGTGTAAACCATCATTCGATTATATACATCGAATAACCGGCTGGATATCGCGATAAAGATAAATGCTCAATTGCCTATTTCATCGAGAGGTTATAAGGCCTGCATGGATGCATCACTGCCGCCACTCGAAGCACGGCCCAACCCCAACGGCGGCGCTGCCTGGAAGATTAAATGCGTACACAGCTATGAGAAGCCACCATGAGCACTGAAAATGCGCGCGAATACGTTGCTGGTAATGAACGCTCCATGAAAATCGCATTTGCGTTAACGGCCACTTTTCTTGTCGTCGAGATAATAGGTGGTGTGCTAACCAAGAGCTTGGCGTTGATTTCGGATGCGGCGCATATGCTGACCGACACCACGGCACTCGGCATTGCGCTGGTTGCGATTTCGATCGCGAAGCGCCCGGCGGATAAAAAACGAACTTTTGGCTATTACAGATTCGAGATCCTGGCCGCCTCTTTTAATGCATTACTCTTGTTTGGCGTAGCTGCCTACATCATATACGAGGCTTACTTTCGGCTAAAAGCACCCCCTCAAATCGAATCTACGGGTATGCTTTTTGTAGCAGCCTGCGGACTGGTCATCAATTTGATCAGCATGCGGCTACTCTCGGCCAGGCAAGGCACGAGTCTGAACGTGCGAGGCGCATATCTCGAAGTCTGGAGCGATCTGATCGGCTCTATTGGTGTAATCGCGGGAGCTATTCTTATTCGATTCACGGAGTGGGCCTGGATCGATTCAGCCATCGCCGTTTTGATCGGGTTATGGGTACTGCCGCGGACGTGGATATTGTTGAAATCAAGCCTGAATATCTTGCTGGAGGGGGTGCCGGACGATGTCGACCTAGACAAAGTAGGAGCGAGCATCGTGCAAGTGCCTGGCGTTTTGAGCTTTCACGATTTACATGTTTGGGCGCTAACCTCAGGAAAAGTAAGCCTGAGCATGCATGTAGTCTACGACCCTAAAATAAACACTTCAGCAGAAATTTTACCAATCCTGCAGACCGTGCTCTCGAAAGAATTTGGCATATCTCACATGACGATTCAATTCGAACTCGTGCCATGCTCGCCATCTGCCGAAATGAATTTTATATAAAGACACGCGTCCAACGCAGTAATTGAAAAGTCCAATACATTGTGAACAAATATCTTATATCAAACCTCCGAGTAGCGAACGTTCGCTGCATTGGTGATTTGCGGTAGTAATATAACTCTATGCGCCGCCTAGTCATAATCCTGCTTTTGTTCGTTGTGCCTTTCCAGGGGGCCTGGGCGGGCGCGGCTCGCTATTGCCTGGAAGGGGATGGTGGCGGGCAACCCCATTTCGGGCATCATTTACACATTGATGTGGGCGACGACGAAAGCGCATTTCCGAAATCTCCCGTGCATGGCGATTGTGTTGCCTGCCACCTGGTTTCAATGCATGCGGTGTTTGCGTCCGGCCTATCGCTCATTGGCGCTATGCCGCTATCGACTATTAAATTTCCGCCAATTTGGCGGCCATTCGAGTCACGACCTGCCGCGGTTCCAGAGCGCCCCAAATGGCATCGACTCGCCAACCAGTGAGGCCTTTAGTTCTTATCAACTAATCGCTTCCCGGATTCACCTGTTAACTTAAAGGTGCAATTCAATGCGAGGCCACTCGACGGGATCGTCTCGAGTCCCCTGTGAATCATTGGTTGTTCTTGGACAACCGATGCCTTCACAACGACAACCAGCACCCAGCAAGAGTCGACGTCCACTAGGGCATGGGCTTTCGAGGGAACAGGTATCTCGGTCTGGGGCCCATCGCACAACTGGTCAGTGTAGTTTGAACCGGCCTGCTCCCAGAGAGCGCAGTTGGCAATATCCGACTGTGTGGACTAGACGCATACATGACATGGCATCTCGATAGCCGGCGCTAGTCCGCTTTGGTTCTACTACTGCTGCGTAAATACGCCAAGCGATAGCAACGTTCTGAACGCGCGTGTCACCACGTGATCGGCGTTGCTCAGGGGAAGGATATGAGTAACAAGGTAGACACCAACATTAACCAGCACAATGCTGGATGGTCATTCGAGAATATAAGCGAAGATTTCGACTCGCACATTAGCAAGTCTATTCCTCTCTATGAGAGCGGGCATCAGTTGGTATGTCATTACAGCGATTTCTTTTTGAAAGAAGACAGCCTCGTTTACGACGTTGGCTCCTCGACTGGTTCGCTGTTAATAAGGATTGCTGCACAGCATTCTCACAAGCGGCGATTAAAACTAGTAGGCGTTGATACTGTAGGTGATATGGTGCTCAAGGCACGCGACAACGCTGAGCATGATTCGCGTCTTACTTTCATATGCGCCAATGTATTGGATCTCGACTTTGAGCCTTGCGACATGATCGTCGCAAACTACACCATCCAGTTTTTGCCGCCACGAATACGCCAAGCGGTGATAGATAAGATATACCAAGCACTCAATTGGGGCGGTGCGTTTTGCATGTTCGAGAAGGTTCGCGCACCAGATGGCCGGTTCCAAGATTATGCAAACCAAGTCTACGTCGAATTCAAACTTGAAAGTGGTTTCAATGAGGCCGAGATTGTCAATAAAACACGCAGCATCAAGGGAGTAATGGAGCCATTCTCCACCCAGGGCAACTTGGATCTCTTACGCCGGGCTGGCTTTATCGACGTCATGACGATTCAAAAGTACGTGTGCTTTGAAGGGTTTCTGGCGATCAAATGAACAAAGCAGCTATCAGAGTCGGAAATTTCTTATTCCGCTACCGCAACGTCATCGGGCCAGCCGGCTTTCTTCTTGCCGCTCTGCTTACCAAGCCTTCATATCCTTTCGGAAACATGAGTTGGGACTGGGCGTTCGACACAATGGGCATAATCATCGCAATCTTAGGACTTATGGTGAGGATAGTTACCATCGGTTATGAATATATCGAACGCGGAGGGCGCAAGCGACAAGTGTATGCTTCCAAGTTAATTCAAAGAGGCATTTTTGGGCAATGCCGAAACCCTATGTACGTAGGCAATGCGTTAATCTGCCTTGGAGTCGTCCTATTGGCGCATTCCTACACGTTCTATTTCATCGTTCTACCATTTGTGTTATTGGCGTATATGTGCATTGTTGCAGCAGAGGAGGATTTCTTGCGCACGAAATTCGGCGTCGAATATGAGGAGTATTGTCTGCGTGTTAATCGCTGGCTGCCCTCTTTGAGTGGCTGGCACCAGTCGCTTGCGGACATGCAATTCAATTGGCGACGTGTCGTCGTGAAAGAATACAACACCATCTTTATTCTCGGCGTAGCACTGGCTTTGCTAAAGCTTTGGACGGACTATAGGCTTGCGGGCCCACACTCCCTGCCTGACGCGACGTACTTGGCAACGGGTTTGACGGCATGGGTAGCCTTATATATTGCTGCGCGTGTAGCAAAGAAGGCGGGACTGGTGCGCGTGTGATGCAAACAAGATTGAACTTCGCCTGAACTATATGCCTGGGTGCGTTGACGCGTTGATGAAAGCACAGGCGCACACAGGCAGGGGATGAAAAAATGGGAATTTTTGACAAACTGTTTGGCGGTCACAAGAGCCGCGATCAGCGCGGTAGCGGGCATCACAGCGGCGGTAGCCATGGATTTCGGCATGGTGTTCAAAGTGGAGGCACCGCGTCTTCTGCGATTGGCATAGCCTGCCCAGGGTGCAAGGCGATGAATGATGGATACTCAAAATTTTGCCGGCAGTGTGGCACGTCGCTTGGTCCTACGGTCTGCAAGCGTTGCGGCAGCTCAGTGCACCCAACCGCGAGCTTTTGTAGTCAATGTGGAGCATCTATTGACTAACGCACGTCTGTAAAGGGCTCGGACTCGCGGCAGAATTACAATTTTGTTATCTGGCGATCTTGTCAAGCCGAAATGCTGAAAGTTGCGCTAGACTGTCGCCAGTTCATAGTTTCGTGACGCCGTGCGTAGACTGTTCATCATTTTCTTGCTATTGGTGGTGCCTTTCCAGGGAGCCTGGGCAGGCGCTGCACGCTATTGCGTGGATGGCGATGAAGTTGGGCGGACACACTTCGGCCATCACATTCACATCGATGTAGGTGATGACGAAGGAACGCCTTCGAAAAAGGCGGTGCATGGCGATTGTCTTGCCTGCCACTTGGTCTCGATGCATGCGGTCTTTCCCGATGTAATGATGCCTACTGCTGAAATTGCAGTACGGGTAGTGGCTTTCGTTCCGATACGGGACGATTTCAAGTCGTGCCCCGCTAGCACTCCAGAACGCCCTAAATGGGCTTGCCTCGCTTAACCAGCGAGGCGCCTCGGTTTTTTTCTTTTCTTCCGCCCTCGCTGGATTCACCGTTCTTATTTCAGGTGTAATTCCATGCGATGCTGTTTGCTAGGGCTTGCTTTAGCCCTGGGTATACCTGCGGTTGCTCTGGCGCAACCTCCGGCACCCGATCCTCATCCCTATTTCGAACAACAAACGCTTGCTGGCGGGCCACTTACGCTCGAATCGGCGTTATCGCTCACCGCCAGTCATAATGCTTCGCTCGCCGCAGCGAGGAAAGAAGTTGAAGCACTGCAGGGCGCTATAACCCAGGCAGGCTTGTTGCCGAATCCCGACGTGTCTATACGGATGGAAGATACCCGGAGAGACGCTCGTACAACCATTGCAGAATTTGGCATCCCTATCGAGCTGGGCGGCAAGCGTTCTGCCCGGATCGACGCGGCCGAGCGCGCTCGTGGCGTGGCCATCGCCGACCTTACGTTGGCTCGCGCCAACATTCGAGCAGCGACCGTTTCAGCCTTTTTCAATGTTCTGATGGCTCAGGAAGATGTCCGTCTGACGCAAGGCGCCGTGGAAGTTGCAGCGCGTGCTGAAGATGTTGCCACACGACGAGTGGCCTCAGGCAAAGTCGCGCCGCTTGAGGAGACACGGGCACGAGTCGAACGTGCCAATGCCGATCTTGCCCTTGGGCAGTCGAAAGCCGTACTCGAAAGCGCTCGCGTGTCGTTGAGCGCCCTCTGGGGAGCATCAGCACCGCAGTTTTCCGAGGCGGTAGGCGACTTGGAATCATTGCCCGAGCGCTCGCCTATTTCGACGTTGCTTGCCCAACTCGACAACTCTCCAGAGCTGATCGTCGGCCGCATGGAAATTGAGCGGCGCCAAGCCACGGTACAACTCGAACGCAGTCGGCAGTATCCGGACATCCGCATCACGGCTGGCGCGCAGCGCGACTATGCGTTGGGCCGCAATCAGGCCATCGTGGGCTTGTCGATTCCTCTCCCGATCTTCAACCGTAACCAAGGCAATCTCTATGAGGCTACGGTTCGCGCCGACCAAGCAGAAGATCAGTTGCAGGCGACGCGTATCAGGTTAGGCCAGGAACTCCAGCAAGCGGCGTCGCGTCTGGTCTTCGCTAAGGCCGCCGCTTCCACCCTACGCTTGTCCGTCCTGCCTGGAGCACAACAGGCCTACGAGGTGGCGACGCTCGGATTCGAAGCTGGCAAGTTCAGCTTTCTAGACGTGCTTGATGCGCAGCGCACCCTATTCCAGGCCCGGCTACGGTACCTGTCCAACCTTGCCGACACCTACCAGGCTGCTATTGCGATCGATCGCATACTCGGCCGCTAAGGAAGTTCAAATCATGATGACCAGGAAGCAGACAGCAATTGCCGCGGCAATAGTCGTCGTAGGCATGCTCGCCATCTTCGGAGTGCTGCGCGGCACTGCCAACCAAGGCGGAGGAGATGCCTCCATCAAGGGTGAAAGTTCGTCCTCCAAAGATGGCACGGAACACGAGCTGGAGGGCCTTGTAAGGCTGAGCGATACGCAAGTTCGTGAAAGCAATATTGCAGTCACGCAGGCCGGTCCCGGCACCATACGAGTATTCAGGGAGTTCCCTGGAGAGATTCGGTTCAACGCTGACAGATTGGCACACGTCGTGCCTCGGTTGGCTGGCGTAGTTGAAAGTGTGTCTGCGGATCTTGGACAGCGTGTGCGCAAAGGGCAGACCCTTGCAGTCATTGCCAGTACCGGGCTTTCAGACCTACGAAGCGAACTGATGGCCGCTCAACGACGGGCTGCCCTGGCCAATCGGACCTATGAGCGCGAGAAGCAGCTCTGGGAACAGCGCGTCTCGGCCGAGCAAGAATACCTTCAGGCTGGTGCCGCACGAGAAGAGGCGATGATCGCAGTCCAGAATGCAAGGCAAAAATTGAACGCGATCGGCGTACCGACAAAGGCATCAGCGTTGAACCGATACGCCATGCTGGCGCCGTTCGAGGGAGTGATTACTGAGAAGCACATGACCTTGGGAGAGGCGGTCACCGAAGCTGACCCATCGTTCACGATTGCAGACCTAAGCACGGTTTGGGCCGAGTTCATCGTTGCGCCGCAGGAT
>JGI26534J51046_1001174_pt1 | contig 24039 bp, 22 predicted proteins | sample ThiBiot_750_plan_2_FD_51046 | JGI IMG/M metagenome (IMG submission 51046) | reverse complement strand
TCGGGCGCTCTTCGAGCTCAGCTCGCTCTGCATCTGTAAGATCGAACTCAGGGCCGAGCATTTGAGAAGTGGTCAATCGTCATTCGAGTTTACTGTGGAACAAGTTTACTTTGTGCTGTGCGGCTACATCCGAGAAAGTTTCAAATAAAGTTCGTGCTGCAGCGTTTTGTTATACATCATGAACTCAAACGACAGAGTGATCCCGATGATATCATTTGAAATCCCAGCGTCAATCAACTGTTGTTTACGAGTTTTGATCTCTTGTAGCACGCTGGCGACACTATACATCCACAGATGGAACACTTCTCCTTCGTATACCTTTCTCTTGTGTGTAGCGTTTGCTGATTCGTATATTAACTCATCTTCGTTACAAAGAGCGATCTGAATCAAAATCGCTTCTCTTTCAATTGCTTGTGTTACGAGCTTTTTTTGAAGCTTTGCTGTTGTATCTGCGTCAAATGGTTGATACGCCATGAATAACTGGACCAAGCCGTCAACGCAAAAAATATTACAATTCGCCAGAATCACCGGAATAGACCATTCTCTAGCATCGTATAACAATCCTCGTATGGCGTGAGGTTCTTGTTTGAAAAACGGATGCTTCACGACGTTTGCCAATTGTTCAGCTCGATGTGCCACTTCTTCGGGATCGTCTGCATACCTACTGTCGTCGTGCATATGCCCAAAAATATTTGCAATTAATCGAATTTTGCCTTCCAAATACATTCCATCGTTTCTCTGTAATTGATCCAACAATCTCAATCCCCATTTGTATCCCTTGTGCATCAAAACGCGAGAATACACCTTTTCGAAGTTTGGATAATCGTAATTCATCAGAGCTGCCAAATGGTGATGGGTGTCGAACATAGATACTAATTCATCCAACAACTCGTATTTGTCATATTCCTCTAGAACTTTGAATGCAGCAAGAACAGGACGAATTCGGATCGTGGGGAAACGAGCGGTGATTTCACAGAATACTGGCACCAGTTCCAGATACCTTCTACCGTCAAGCAAAAGAGTCATCATCGTGTAGAAAGCATCTTTATCCACGTTAGACAGAAAATCATCAGTTCGATCTCCATATACCAGCGGTATCGCTCTGATAAGCGCTATGAGCGGAGCGATGCCATGTAAGCTATTGATCCGTTCGTATATCACCAAGATGCTTGTTTCAGTAAATCTCACTTTCTTGAACGATTCTGCTATGAGTTCAACGTCGTTCACATTGTCGCATATGAATCGAACGAAATCTTGTTGTATGCTATACACAGCAGATTCGAGTAATTGAAATTCATTCTCCCATGGCATTGGACAAGCCTTGAGTCGCTTGACATGCTCGGGGATGGTGAACGCCTCTCGAGATCGCTTGAGTTCACTCATTGGGTCGATGAAGTATGAACAGGCGAACGCGGTCAAATAACAGTGTCGACTTAAGTAGGAATTTTTTCTAAGTCGCTGCTCTGACTACTACGTAGTGACTTGGTTGGAGTGCACAGAAATTTCTGTCTGACTCGATTCGAAAAATCTCGACAACCCCTTTTTAGGCTGTACCCCTAAACGGTGAGTTTCAAATATCCGTTTAGGGGTACAGTCATTCTATTTGGCAGAGGTCAAAAATCGACAACTACTACCTAGTGGCTTGACTCAACCTACTACCTAGTAATTCTGATTTTTCGACCTCTGCAGAATAAAATGACTGTACCCCTAAACGGCGAATTGCAAAATATCCGTTTAGGGGTACAGGGGGTCTGGCCTGTAGAAAACTTTCTTCACACCGAGTCTGAGTCCAGCGACTTGGAAATTTTTTTCGATTTCAGTTTTCTCATCCTGCGTTTCGTCAGTGAGAACACGACCACTCTCTTAGGCGATTCGCTCTAACTTCCTCTGAATCGACCATGACCCCAACTCGGTCTTGGACCCTGACCCGACCTCGACCCCACTGATTTTTTTTCTCGGGCCAGACCCCTCGTACCCCTAAACGGTGAATTTCAAAATATCCGTTTAGGGGTACAGTCACGAAAGGTTCGCAGACAAATTCGTCGAATATTCTAGTGCTAGCCCACGCAGTACCCAGTAGGTGTAAGTTCCACAACTTATATAAACTCGGGGTTTGGGGCACCAAGGGTAGGACAGCCAGAGTTTCACATACACCACCACCATGACAGTAGGATCGAAGGAGGCCACAGCGGGCACAGTATATCATGTTTCTAGTCAATTCCACACAAACAAGAAGAAAAACTACAAAAACTTCCTGAATGACATCGCAGAAGATGCTCAAGTCATGACTATATTCATCCCTGCGCGGATCTACACCGANACTGCAAATGGGTGGTTTTCGTACAAACGAGAGTCGACTCAGCTCGCTGAGCGATTCAACGAAGCTGTCAAGTGGTTCGCTCGTATCGTGTCGTTGTACATGTTCGTTCGAGATTCGACTCGAAGTGGTGTGACGATCACATGGGAGGTGGTGCCTGGTGTGCAGTCCGATCCTGACACTGCGTCTACGATAGTGGGGTATCGACTCAGTATTTTTGGGAACGATCGGTCGTTGACCTTTGGTGAGCTGGTAGAAAGCTACGTCAGTGACAACAAGAAGCTCAAGAGAAAGAGAGAAGAAGAAAGATCGAATGAAGATGGAGACAAGAAAGGAAATCAAGTGAAACGAATGCCGGTTGATCAAATGTTCGAACGAATTCAAAGCTGGACGAAAGCAGTAGCAGTGTATGTCGACGATTCGTCTTCTTCGTGTGAAAATCGTGAGGATTACTCGGACGATCGTTGTCCCAACAACCCGATCCATGTGTTTTCGCTGGGGAACAGCATGGCAGCTGCTCAACGAGCAAAGGCTGACCCTCAATTTTACAACATCAACAATTACACATTCACTGAGACACGCTCTCTCACTAATGTTGACGACGACGATGCAAACATCATCACCAAACGACGATACAAGTTCCCTGATCCGAAACGACTGTACAAACTCGACTTCTGCGACTTCAGTGTCGAAAAGATTCTATACTTTTTCTGGCCTCACTTCGAGCCGGATAAGGGTCCAATTCACAACACCACCGAACTTCAAATCTATCGTGAAATGCGTGGTCTACCTCCAGTCATGCCAGATAATCTGAGCGAAGCAGAACGACAACGACAGCAGGAGATCGAGGACAACTACGATCGATACATCAATCCAATTGGATGCGTTCCTGAGAAGAACCGAGTGGAACCCCTCAGAAAACGAATGACTCAACGAATACAGCAAGTGTTACGAGAAACTGGTGGACCGGACAAGGATCCGCGAAGATTCGAAAAAGAGATGTACAAGGCTTACAGCATCGGTGTACAGGAATTCAAGACGATTTACTGCAAAGGTGGTGATATTGCTACGAGTGTGGCAAAGGGTATTTGTACGTGGGATGAAGAGTTTCTCAGCACTCACAAGAACTTCTGTATGCCCTCCGATACGTTGTTCAAAGACTCCAGTCGGCTGTTCCAGTTCATGTTCGAGATGGCTGCTGCATGTGAAACTCACGGAAACATCAAAACTCGTCACGCTTCTATCACCAGCATCTTCACCGCTGCTATGCATTTATGGCTCAACTCACCCTTTCAAGAAAACATTCTCGTCACTGGTCCCCATGGAACAAGTAAAAGTCACATGCTTCAGATGTTGGAGCAGTGGCTCATTGTNGGTACAGTNAAGAAGATCACAGATAAGTCGTTATGCTCAGACCGAGTCGACACGAACGACTACGATTTGATCATCGAAATGCTCGAGGAAACTCCACCGGATTACGTCGGGATTTCCAAAACTGGAGGTCAAAAGGGGTCTTCAAGTCAAACAGCCAACACCAAGCAAGAACAACAGCTCAAGTACAAACTCACAACTGGTAAACTCCAAGTTCGTGTGCTAACTATCGTAGACGGGAAACGTATCAGTGTTGAAATCGATGTCCCAGTCAACTCAGTTACTATGGCTGCTGGTAACTTCGATCCACAAGATGTTCCACCGGCTGTCATGGATCGATTCAACCACTTTGCAATTCAGAACAAGGACCGAAATTATGCAGATGGCAGAAGCACTATTGGTACACTGAAACACACACTGAACGCTGGTTTGACGTACGTTGGAGATCTGTATGCAGAACGTATTCGATGCATGCAATCGTTGATATCTAAAGCTGGTCTGATGATATTCTGCAAAATCCTCCCAGAAATCGATCTGACCGTGGCCAACATTATTTTCCCAGAAATGCTCGAACGGGCTCAGCAGCGTGGTCTTCGTAACACTCACAACATTCGTCACTACGAACGTCTATTAATGAAAGTGAAAAGTCTGTGTTTGATCGACGCAGTGGATCTCGTGTTCAACTCTCCTTTGAGTCGNTTNACTGATCGAAAGTGGGATCTTGGTACTCATATGTGGGAGCTCAGAAAGCATCTGTATGTGAAACTCGAACACTGCACTATCGCTGCTGGTATGTTGGAACACCAATACGAAAGCGAGGTCATGCCGTTGATTATACAGACATTCAAAACTCACATTTTCAAAGAACAATACGCGTTGTTCGCGAAACAATGCACGACATATCCCGAATTAAAGAACCAGCCCTATCTCGTTCAATTACGAACATTCACGTTGCAGTATAAAATCACAGTTCCTGGGCTACGTCCTGGATCGAATGTTAACTCGAAGGATCAAGCTGATATGTTACTCAATCGATTCATTTATTTAGTCACAGATAACATGAAAGGGCGAATCATCAATGTCAACGAGATTCGAACGATCATCAAGTCAATGATGGAGCAGGTCGTCAAAGTGTCGTTCAAAGGATCTATCAACGGCACGAACATTGAAGACTCTCAAGAAATACCAGCATTATCGATCGACTCCAATGGAAATGTCCAAGTTGCTATCAAACTTTTATTCGATGATCAATTTGGTGTCCTCAAATCGTGCTTGCAAGAAGTGCTGTGTCACAGATATGCAACACCGAGAAGGCTGTTGTATGGTCGAGTTTCCGAGAAAGAGAACAACCAACCGTTCGAATGGAGCTACATCGACGTGAAGCCGAATCCGAATGGTCCTNTCATCACATCGATCAATCCGAANTTCTTTGCATCTGGTCTTCGTGTGTTCGTCATGAACTCTGTAAAAGGTGTACATCGGAATGCATTCCAGAAACACAAAGACTTGATGGAGAAGGATATATTCGAGTTGCATGATAAGATCGTCATCGAAGAATGCATCGAAAAGTGGGCCGGGATCAAACACTGTTTCAACATCGGGATGTCAAAGAAATCACTCGCTACACTGCCTCATCATGACCCTGTGATGAACCAGAAACTTGAAATCGAATATTATGCTAAGAAAGGTTCCAGTCTCACCACATTCGATGAACTTGCCAAAACCTGGGACACGAAAGCAATTAAAAAACGTGTGGAAAAACAACACACTGCTCATAAGAAAAAATACACTGCTTCGTATCAAATCAAGCAATGGATGAGAGCGATGTGTGGAAAAAAGAATTACAAGAAAGAAGGTGCAAAACGACGTAGACATGAAGATGATGATGACTCGGATGACATGCCAGATTTAGAAGAGGACGAGGAAGTCGACATCGAAGAAGAACTCACCCAAAAAGAAATCCAAGATTCAGCTCGACAAGAAATCGAAGAACTCAGCATGTTTGACTCGGATTCAGAAGATGATGAAGTGGACTCGAGTGTATTCGCAGATGAAGGCGAAGATATGGAAGATGAAGTTCAGCCTGGAGAACCAGACTTCGAGCTCGAGAAGCAACTCCGAATACAGAGGGAGATTGAAGCAATCGACGATGCTGACTACAGTTTTTTAAACGAAGTCCCCATGCATTCCGGAAGAGCCAGCGCTTATTGAGTATGTAGTAACATAGCACGAATTCTGTACCACTGTTGTATAACCCAGTACACTGTCAGCTCACTGTTCGATCATGCCAAAATCGATGATTGTAGACTCTCTCGAGTTTTCCTCGATCAAAGAATGCGAGGAATACACTCGGAAGCTTCTTCAAGAATGCTTCAATCAGAACGTGTATCGCGACACGTCTCCTGAGGCGTTCGACTTTCTATTCGCTCTCTTCAGTCGTTTACCGAAGTTTGCAGCTCGATCGCATGCAGTCAAACACTTTGCAGTCGAAAGCACCACAGGCAAGTCCAGCAGAAGCATCCAGGTCACGACGTATTTCTCGAATCATCACATGACGTATTCTTGGAAAGATGCAATTCGAGGCGAATCGAACAAGAAAGAGAAAGAGAAACTCAAGTCTGCCATGAGATTCGAGATTCAGCCACAAATCAACGACTTCATCGAAGCGTTCAAAGAACAGGACTGGTGTTCTCATTGTGGATCATACGAAGTGAAGCATTTCGAGATCGATCATGCACCGCCTACGTTCAAAGCTCTCATGGATGAATGGATCAAGAATTGTGGTCTAACAATCCCTACAAAGTTCAAATACAAAGAGATCGGTCCGAATCAACATCGATACACATTCAGTGGCAACACGAAATTCGCCAAAGGCTGGTTCGACTATCACAAAGCGAATTGTGTACTTCAAAAAGTGTGTCGAAAGTGCAATGGATCTACATTGAAGAAATCAAGTAAGTAGTTATAACGCCATTTTCCATCCAACCTCTATACTGATTCTCTTCTTTGTTTGTACTCAATCAGGATCCCCGATACAACCCAAAATAACCTCCATCATGTCAGCTGCTGAACAAGTTCCGTCAATCGAAGACGATATTCAATGTGGTCAACCAGAACCAGAAAAGGAAGTCGAAATGAAAGAAGCAGAAGATGATCCGATCGAAGATGTGTCAGATGATGAAGAAAAGATCCAAGCCGAGCTGAAAGAACTCGAGGAGAAACGAAAGCAGCTGTTAGCCAAACGAAAACCTGTTCGTGCTATGCAAGTTGGACCAACTGAAGAAGAAGAAGAAGCATCGAAAAAACCGAAATTGGAACTCGTCGTAGCTCCTCAAACGATTATGCCAACTCATGCCACCACGGATGTATACAACGTCCAATTTGATGAAAATCAGGTTTTACAATACCGATTCCGTGATAGCAATCTCTGGTTTGGTGACATCCAGTATGATCGTATTACATTGAACAGATCAGCTAAACCATGGATAATCCAAACCAAATCAGGTGAAACTCTTAGTGGAACATCAACATATATGAAGTACCTCGTGAAACAACGTGGTATCGATGAAGTTGAATACAAAAGTGGAGTGTATGAGCTGACTCCGTTCGCTTTGTTTCCGTTTGTCAAATGGGCCCCACAAGGCACATATGAATATGAAGAAGGAAAAGATAACACGTATCGAGCTACTGGTCTTCATAAAGCAATGATTAGTTTTTCCATGTCGAACAAGGAATACGACCAACGTCGGATTTTGAAGAACGAGTTCAACACTCACGTGAACGAATACCTCTCAAAAGTGGAAGAAGGAAACAAAACTATTATCTCCAAAGCTTACGATGATGATGCGAGTAATTTTCCCAAAGCACGAAACTTTTGCAATGCTAACATCCGGAAGAAGTTCAAAGAAGAAGCAGATAAAAAAATTAAAGATTTGGAAACAAGCATTGCAACTCTTACAACTGAAATCAAAGAATATGAGTCGTTGGTTGATGATGATCCATCGTTAGAAAAGCTGTTGAAAGAGAAAAAGCGTACCAAGCGAAATCAAGAAAGTTTTCTCGAGGAATTAAAAGAAGGAAAAGTCGACATGCCACACTCCACTGAAGTCAAAGCAACATTCATGGATCAACAAGTCAAACGTCAAGTCAAACAAGATGAAAAGGATTTGAACAAAAAATCAATGACATTTTATGAAGATATGTTTCGATATCCAACAAAAGAAGAAAAGAAAACGTTTGAAACTGTTCCATACAAAGGGCTTACACCTGAGATTCACAATGAGTATTACGATCAAACAAAGGAAGATGGATTGGTGTATGATCAGGTTTTTGATAAAGGAGCTAATAAGTTCAAAGTCGAACGGGTAGCTAAAGTGTTGAATTTACCACGATTATGGCGATTCATGACTCGCGATGAATACTTTAAATTGCTTCAAAACACCCCAAATGCAGATCCGAAAAAGATATGGCCGATCGTAGAAGTCACTGATCCAAAGGACATATTGGCTTTTAACGACTTGAGAGCTCGAAAAAGNGGATTAGTTGCTGCTTTGATCTGTCGTCTGAAGGAACACGAATACGAAAAGGATGACACTGGTAAAAAGGTCACAGTCAAACGTATTCCAAGAGAAGTGATTTATCTTGGACGAGATCAACGATTCGAACGGGCTGAAGAAGTCGAACCGATCCCAGGCGTGGATCCACGTTTATACATCCGTAATGCCTGCACTTTCCCAAGCCCAGACTACTAAGTTTTGCAAATCAAATTGATGTGTGTATTTTAGAAACAGTAAAGTGAGTTTCATTTATACTCTCTCGACATGTCGAGCAGCGCCCCTTTGTTCGCGATTCAGTACTTCGCTGTGAAGTATCCTGCAGCACGCCCTGAACTCACTGATCCACTCAATCCTAACAACCATGCGTTCTTGAACAGCGGTTCTTCGAAGTACATCGAAGTCATCCGAGATCGAAACGGGTTCTATGTGTGCTTGGAGCAAGTCGTGAAGATACTCGGAGTGGAAAGCACCAAGGGCTGTCGATTCAAGAACAAGACATTCGCGGTCAGCCGAATGAAGAAGGACCATGCATTAACCCAATACGTTTCGCCAGACGACATCGATCGATGCTTCTTACGAGCCAAGTCTGGTGACTCGTCTTATTTGTTCATGCGGGAGCTGGTTCAGTTGCTCGAAGAACGAGTCAAAGGACCTATCGATCGAAGCAATCGGTATTTCGATCCGGATTACGACTTGGATGAAATCAAAGCTCCCAAACCAGTGATCCATCGAAAGATCCCTCTGGTGAAACTCGAACCTGAAGATGACTGGAGCCCACCTCGTCGAACCATGTCAACTCGTGAACAACTCTCAAACATGTTCCCAGAAGATGGAGAAACGACAGTGTACACAGGCAGATCAGCCAAACGGGGAGCTATCGTAGAACAAAAACGCTACGAGCTCACTCGTCGTCCCGAACCAGAAGAAGAAAGATTGACTGAACAGATGGAGTCCGTCAGCATCTCGAACCCAACTATACCACGCCGAGGCATTTTATAAGTTGTTTTGTATAACCATTTCAGTAAACCAGTGGATGTTTATAATTCGAATTCGAGAATGGCGTCTCTCAAGCGCGTCGCCCCAGAAACTCGCGTGTTCGACTATGACCGAGTCAAGCATATGACATACCAGGCAAAGGTGGATGCTATATTAGATTACATTTGCACTTATCATGACAACCACGCTCTCATAGCTGATTTGTTGATCAAGATCAAAAGAGATTATTCCATCAAAGATGTCGTATTTTGGGTAAGCGACAAGGAGTTGAAAATGTTATTAGCAGTGCTCAACTCGATGCAATGTATTCCAGACTTCGACCCTGAATATGACTGTCAATTAGATGCACCAGAAGGTATTCAAGTAAGAGATGAAAGATGGCAAGATTTGATTCGCATTGATGCGACTGTCAGCATATTGATGTTTCGTATAGTCAAATTAAGAGAATCATTCGAAGACTGTATAAAATGGATGGATATACTCCTTGGTGAACACAGTGGGATTAGATCACCTTTCACTATAATGCAAGTGTTAGTTCAGATCATAGTACCAGATCAAGATGAAGCGAATGAAGTTGCTATCAAATTGATTCGATATGTGTGTCTGATGTCGTTCATGACAAGTTCACTACAAGAAGGGCCTCGTAGATTCCGAGTGGATGAAACAAATGATTGGGGTGTGAATAACGCGAATCTTGACACACGTAGCCTGGTGCTATTGAATCTATTGAATATCGAAGACGTGGAAACATTCGTCATCTGTGTGAACAATCTTTTTGAACAACCAGAGGGGAGCATGGCTTATCAAGAAGCAGGAAAATTACTCGATCGTGCAATTTCTTGGTGTAGACGTAGTGACTCTTTGAGTCGTCGTCTATTGCATCATATTTTTTTATCGAAGACAAGCAAACCATACCAATGGCTGAAACAACAAGAATCGAACGAAAACTATTGGAGACTGGGTGCAAAAAATCTACACGAAGGTTCACCTGATTTCACTAAGTCATTTTTGAAGCATTTCAATGCTTTGAAAGTGAGAACTAAAGATTTGATATTCAAATACGACGAGTCCAGAGTTTTATTTGAAAAAGAACACACGATTCTATCTTTGTGTCAAGGTGTACAACCTCTGTACAACTTCGATATGCGGTCGATCGAGCAAGCTGTAAAAGAGTTGATCAAGAAAGGACTCGCAAAAGTCATTATTGTAAAAATCATTCTTATCGAATTCGAGATGATCTACTCCGACTCGACTCTTCAAAGTGCATGGAAATCAATGATCACTGACTTGGTAACTAAAGAGACCATCGGTGCGAATTCATTAACTCGTAGAATGGACGAAATGAAGTTATCAGACGAGCCACGTCAACGTCATACACAAGGAATGTCACGCCGAGGCATTTTATAATTGATTGTTTGTATATATCGTTGTTGTGTCTGAGTTTGAAGTAAACCACTCTCCGACATGATTCGTTTATTATTCGTATTGCTCGTCGCTCTCAGCGCCTCTGCTGATGCGTTGCGATTCCCAGTCTGTCAAAACGGAGTCGGAGACGCCTCTGGAGCAAGCTGGCTCAAGTCTGCAGTCGTCGAATGGAAGTTCAAACGCCACACTCCAACCGATCCAACACGTAGCACTATCAGCGTGAACGTGTGTTCCACCGAGTCTCGAGGCCTCTCTCTTGAAGGCGTCACCCACATCAAGTTTGAAAAACGCAGCAAAGCCACCGGTGCTGCTGTTGCTCCAGCCAAAACATTCCCTATCTGTTATAAGACCCAGCGTCGAGCCTGTTTAGACAACTTGCGACGTACCGGTTGTCTTGCTATGCCTGAAGAATTCCACTCTGTCTCAATCACTGACGAGTTCCCNGTGCACGAAAACCGAGCTGCGTCTGCCGATGAGTACGTCATCTCGTTGGTTGCACGCAGCGACGACGCTAATACTAGTCATGACGTTCTCAAATTCTGCGCTTAGTTGCCCTAGGTGGACCACGATGCATGCTTCGCAAGACTTCGTGCCTGGTGTACAGCCCAACGGGCTCGAGTGTGGTGGTGTGCAGCGTGGTGTGTGTTCCGCAGGAGTGTGTACGTGCCGCAATGGATTCGGCGGGCCTTCGTGTGAAGCAGTGTATTGTGTGCATGTGAACGGCGGTGTGTGTTCCAATGTGGGCGTGTGTGATCATTCCACGAACCGATGTGTGTGCAACCCGGGATTCATGGGGTATGGCTGCGAGATATTCGACTATTACACGAATGGAGCTAGCACGCTGCGGTCGCATGGACAGATATACAGACACCACACGGCGGCTAGCGAGTATGCGTTTGACAACAGCATCCAGCAGATAGTTGTGTGATCGTTTCAGTTTTGTTTTTATGTTTCGACAAGTAAATCAGTATATTTTGTGTGTTCAATATGTCAGCCGAGTTAGAAGAGCAAAAGCGAATAATACGGGATGCTTCAGACTAACAATCAAAGATGAAAGACCTACCGATTTCGATTTTGATGATTGGAAACACGCAAGAATGACGAAAGTTGAACAGTATTGCTTGTTTAACGACGGATTGGGATGGGAAGTTTCAAAAATGAGACGATCAGGAGACGGTGGATGGCATGCTCCGACGGACCGAACAGTAGAAGTTCTGAAAACAGGACCAAAGCCGAAACTTGATCTTTTGGACATCGTCAAGGAATAAAGAAGCGTTTAGTTAAATACTAATTGTACAAAAAGACACCGACATTGTCGCTAAGTAAAACGCATTGATTTCATTTCCACTGACACCATGTCCAAGTTTCACCCAACCGGAGCGCTCGACGTCGAAGCCAGTTTCATCGCCAGCGTTGACTGCAAGGAATTCGAAAAGGGCACGAGAAGTCAAGCCGAACTCAGAGCTTTTTTGAACACATTAGGCATTACATCGCATTTCAGCCCAGAAACCACGATCGAACAAAATGAAAACTTCTCAGATGCATGGGCAGTCATCTTCGACAAAAAGAACCACCGAGGGCTGTTTGTGACGACCTCCACAGACCCTGAACTGAACGGAGTGTGGCTGGTCAAAAGCAGCAGCTATCCATGGAAATCGATCGTCGGATTGGACCTGATCTGTTCGGTGGACAAAGACCACGTGTTGAAACTAGGGACGTTGAAGTAGAGCAGATGATAGTTGTGCGATGTTTGTAGCGTTAATTTGTTGTGCTAATGAATATGTAAACTACATTTTCTGATCATGTCAACTTACGAGGAAGAGTGCAAGAAATTTGGAAGAATCCCTTGGTATCCTTGTCCTGAGATGCCAAGACATGGATTTTGTATGAATTGCAGAGATTCAAAAAATTGTTACCTGTCGAACAAATGGGACAAACGAAATATTGAAATGTTTCGATGTATTCTAAATGAACTCACTTCGAAATCTCAGCACATCACCTTGCTGGTTCACGGAAACAGACACGCTGATTGGGTACTAAAGGAGTTCAGCGACTACATCACCATATGCGAACCTAACAAACTACCGCTAGCGATGTATCGAACCGACCGATACATCAAATTCAAAGCAAAGGACGGAGAGTCTATGTTCATCGCGCAGCCGAATCCTGTACCTCTTGAATATCGTGAACCTGTCGATGAAAGCATTCCATTTTACGGAATGAGCATTCTAACACGACTCGGTGATTACAAGGAACTGGTTCAAGCCAGACAGACAATCAAGCAGTTGACTAAACAGATCATTATCGACAGCACTGGCATCGTGCCAGACATAGCATCCATTGTAGCAGACTATTTGGGTACTTGACGAACTGCAGTAAAAATCGAAAATTTTCTAAGTCGCTGGACCGCTGTACTACGTAGTCGAGCCTGAGCGGCCTTTGAAAATTTCTCTCGACCCCTTCGATTGCAGACACTCTGCAGGCCAGACCCCTCGTACCCCTAAACGGTGAATTTCAAATTATCCGTTTAGGGGTAGAGTCATTTTACTTGGTACAGATGTGAAACTGGGCTTTACTAGGTAGTGGCTTGGGTCAGTCCACTAGGTAGTAGTTTCGATTTCTCGACCTCTGCAGAATAGAATGACTGTACCCCTAAACGGCGAATTACAAAATATCCGTTTAGGGGTACAGGGGGTCTGGCCTAGTGTGTTTCTACTCGACTCGAGTCGGTCCAGCGACTTGAAAATTTTTTCTCTCATCCTGTGTCCCGTCAGTGAGAACTCGACCACTCTCTTAGGCAATTTGCTCTAACTTTCCCTGAATCGACCATGACCCCAACTCGGTCATGGACCTCGACCCGACCTCGACCCCGATCGAAACTTTCTCGGGCCAGACCCCCCGTACCCCTAAACGGTGAATTTCAAAATATCCGTTTAGGGGTACGTGGATTATGCACGCAGTCATTTTACTATTTAGTAAACTCAATGAGCCCACTAGGTAGTAGTTGTCGTTTTTTGACCCCTGCAGAATAGAATGGCTGTACCGGTCAAGTCATCGAGTAGCGCCTACAATTCAACCTCCATCCACCATGAGCGAAGGTCANCCCAGNGTTGATTACAACAAATTCCCTGTTACTATCGAAGAACTCAAAACCAAGCGGGAGTTTTACATGAAACAACACGAGGAAAACATACAGTTGATAACAAATTGTCTCAAAGTACAGGTTCAAAACGCAGTGGAGAAGTGGTTAAGCAAAAATCACTTGCATAATACTGAAGTGGAAGTTTCATGGAATGATCGCTGTGAAAGAACGGAAATATACGAAGAAGTGATCGACCGAGTGATCGAATGGGGATCGGACATCCCATATTTGAAACTAACAAATGGAATATGCAGGAAAGTGACAGACAATGACCCAAGAGGCAAAAATGAGTTTATGTACAACGAATACAAGATCACAGTGAAGTTATCTGCGGATGCGGTTTTTGCGTCACTAAAATAGAGAGAGTAGTAGTTGTAAAGTTTGTTTACGTCGAAAAGACACCAACACTGTCGCTAAGTAAACTCGCATCCATTCAATCCTAACATGAGTGATTACGATTCTGACTATGATCAGTTTCCTCTGACCATTGAGGAAGCAAAGGTCAGACACGAANACTATAAGTCTCAGCATGANGAGCACATAGATTTGGTCACTCGTGAAGTCATAAACAAAATAAAAATCAAAGCAGAGAAGTGGCTGAGTAGTTTCAATTTGGTCGATTTCGAAACCGAGGTGGTTTACAATGATCACGTCAATATGATGTACGAAGAAGTGACACAGAGAGTGGCCAAGTGGGGATCAAGTGTAAAATATATGACTATCACAGATTCAAAACGAGAAAAAGTGATGGATTATGACGTAAGGGGAAACGAATCATTTCGATTCATCTCATACGTGTTTAAATTGAAGTTTTCTGCAGATGCGCTAACAGAAAGACATTTCATCGTTATACCGGAGAATCAACCAGAACAGAAGAACGACACATCAAACTAAAGTAAAGCCACGCACGACGTAGTAGTAGTTGTAAAGTTTGTTTACACTAGTAAAATGTCTAGTTTTGCTTCATCTCACATCCCGTCTCATCATGAGTGAATCTGATTTCCCTATGACGATCTCAGAAGCGAAAGCGTTCCGTGAACAGCATTCGCCGCATCACAAAGCCATTGCAGACCAGATTGCAGCGAATGTCATTAATCAATTCAAAAAAAGTTTGAAGAGTTGGCTGTTGAGTGGACAATTGATCGAGCTCGATGTGACTATCATCTTGGACGAAACGTCAGAAACCCCGTATCCAAGTGTATTAACACTTGTACGAGAATGGGTTGAAAACGTCGAGTATCTGAAGTGGTTGTACGGTGGATATCATAAGGTCACAAAAATGGATACAGTGTCAGATGCTGTCTACACATACGAGTTCAAAGTGAGGTTACTAGGAAAAAAGTTTGTGACTAGTAGTTGAAATTTGTAAACCTCGTTGCCAGACTAAGTAAAACGACTAATTTTATAACACCATGCATCGCCTCGCTCAGTACGATAACACATCTTCCCGCAGCGCGGTTCAGTGGGCGTACATCGATCGAAACCTCAGACGTGAGTCGGGATGCATCAACACTTGTTGGTGTGAGAGGGTTTGCCACACCAACATTCAAAGTTTCACTGCAGATTGCACGCATCAATCGTATCGTGCACCATTCGTTCTTTTTCGAGTTGTGGACGAACGAGCCTACCAGAATACTGTCGACACAAAAGCTTGCTACCTATCGAACAAAAACACTATCTCATGACTAGAATGCTTCTATACATACACGAAGCAATCAAACACACAGAAAAAGACTTTTTCAACATCACTTATGTATTCGAAATGTTGTGGTAAATCTTGGCAAAGCGTCATCGACGAGATTAAACATAATGCGATCGATGAACGTACATTGGAAAATGCATTCGAAGCTGCAAGAATGTGTAAATTGGCTTATCGATTCGAAATATTTAATACTCAGCAGCTGGTGGATGTGTTCAAAGACGAAAACCTGGACCCCAAGGACTACATCGAATGGCATCTTTCGCGGAGCTCAGTTAGTGACGATCCACTTTATGAAGACGAAGAAGATTGGCCGGTCGGTTTTGTGGGAAATGTCGAAGTGGTTCATTCGAAATATGCAAAGTCTAGACACGACGTGTCAGAATCAGAAGATGAAGAAATGTCAGATGAAGAAGAATCTCTACCATCATCTGATGAATCAGAATCCGAAGATTCGTCAGATGATATGGATTTCAACTATGTGCGGCGCCCTTGGGATCCAGACAACGACGAAACGACATGTGCAGCCTAGGTTTTTTACTAGTAAACTTTACTCCACATCTCTCATTGCGTCTTCCCAGATCTCCATGTCGAGCACTTCGTACGCCTCTGGCGCAGCCCGCAATCGTTGGGTTTCTCTGGAATCCTCGTCAGAGCCTGGTGTTCTTGGTCTGGTAGTTCTTGGAGCTTGCCACAGGTCTGCGGGGTGTCGTGCCATAGTGTTGATCCAACACGATATCGATCATTTTGTTGAATTCCAGTTTGCTTGCAGGATGGCTTGGACTATAATTGAGCTGGATGATTTCTCTAGCCAAAACTTTTGGCATGTTCAATCCCGATAGCTCATTCATGATGTCGACATACACACTACCTCGTCCTCCTAGAATGAATGCATACAATCTTCGTTGTTCTTGATCTTGCTCTTGTACAAACCGCTTGTGTTTGGATGGCCATCTTGTAAAGTGACGATTGAAGTGAAATAACTGACCCGGTTCGATGAACTCCATGAGCAAATAGTACCACTTTCTGAAGCGTTTTCGATCTGCTCTGTAGATAGAGAGTATCACTGATACGTTTTCATTGATATCGAAAAATGCAGATAAATCCAACGATCGATCCTCGGCCATTTTCTCCACCAACACTGAAATTTCAGCTCGAATGCGACCAAGTAGATATTCTCTAGGCTCTTCGAGTAGACATCGTATGACATCGAAGTGTTCGATAAAATGTTGGTCATGTGTGATTTCGTTGATCCAGCTCAACAGATGTTCAGTGTCGTCGGCTGGTAAAATCGACCATAAGTGGTACCAAATATGCAATTGGACAGACTTCGGAGCATTTAACATGATCCTCAATAATAGGAACTCGTCTGTAATACGAGTATCTTTGATCCAGGTTGTTGAGCCACTTTGGATTATGTACTCCATGTTGGATTCGTAGTGAACGATCAANTTTGTCACTGGAGCTTCCATTAACCCCCTTCTTACAAAATCGTTCATGTCAACAATGTATCTCATTGCCTTCAGCTTCTTGGATGCATGCACTCGCTTGTTTCCAAATATCACATCCAGTACAGGTCGCATGTACTGGATATCATACCACATAATAAAAGAAATGTTGGAACAATAATCGAAAATTGGCATGGTGGCTTCGACAAAACGGGCCATGTACTGCGAATGTTGATCAAGTGGCTGGATTGGTTTTGATGACATTCTGTCAACCACATACGATAATACAAGTCGGTCGAAATCGTCGATAGTTGTTATTCCTTTGCTTTTTACCATCTCGTGTAAGCCAACGGCAGTCACAAGTTGGATAGATCGAACATCGAAAGTTCTAAAACGTAATCTGGCGCTTTCGATATCTTCACTTTCAAATGCCAATAAAGACACAGCTTCGTCCGTAGAGAATCCACTCAGTCGATACATTTCATCGATTTTCGCTGATATTTTCCACAACTCTCCTTGAACCAATTCCAAGCTGCCTGATAGCATCTCCTTTGTTTCATCACCTGATGCATTAGGTGTCTTCTCCAGCATCGACTTGACCCACATCTGTTCGATCCCGATAGGCAAGTTGTTCAATTGTCTGATTTCATCTTCCGTCGCATACCCATGCTTTCGAATGTACTCTTGCACGCGCCGCTGACGCACGCGGTCAAGATATTCATATTTCGCCAGAGGCACACTCATGATTGAGACAGAGAGACAAAAGATGAGTTAATACAACACAACAAATGTTTACTCTTCTTCGTTCAAATCAGCCCAATAGAGTGCATCGTAGTCTACCCCGTCGTCCATGTCCAGTACTACGTACGAGTCGATGCGTTGTCGTTGTATCTCGTCTTGTGGTCTGTCGTCTGACGAGTCGCTGCGAGGTCGAGGTCTCTTCGTCGGCGGTGTGATCCCATACACGGAATCGAATACTTGATTCATCTTCGCCTCGAATTTGGAACGCGCTTTTCGATACAATGGAGTGAATTTCAACCGGATTACATGCTTTGCAATATCCTTTGGAAATGACTTGGAGTAGAGGTCGTTGATGCAATCAGTGACGATGGTTTCATATCCTTTAATAAAATCATGGATCACATATTGTTCGTAGTTCAATTCAGCAAACTTACGCGAAACATCTAAGACTGACTGGTTGTGATCGCTCGGTCCTGAATCAGCGTGTCGAAATCTGACGGCTTTCACAGCAGATGTTTGAAACATCTCGAGGAGTGGCAAATCGAAGAACTCCGAAATGAACGAGTATACATCCATCGAATGTTCAAAGTAATAAAACAGAAGTCGATTTATCAAACGTAAGTCTCCCCGGTGCAACACATCGAAATGCCCAGCTTGTGAAGGAAGTATGTTCAATAACGGATAATCACTAGACTGCAACCCAAAGGCTAGAGCAAAGCCTGATATCTGATCGTTGATAATATCGATCAACATATGATCGTCCTCTTGGATCAGGCGTTTGATCAAATCAAACTCTTGACGAAGAGACAGTGGCTCCAGTTGCTTGTGATATCTAGCAAGGATAAATTGAGAAATTGATCTGTTGTATATTCCAAACCAGCCATCATCTGGATTCTGCTTTGCAAGATGGACATACACTCTCCATATCTCGACTGCAGCGTGGGGTGGAGCTTCCTTGTAGCACTGTATCAAAGCATCCCGGTCATCCCAAGTCGCAGCTTGGATCCATTCTGGTAGCTTCACTTCACTCATGGTCGATTGATGGGATGACAGATTGGATGTATTAATACAATTTGAAATATATTGATCGGTATTCAGCTAAGCAGAGTTCGACAAGCAAACGAATGACTGCTCGGCTCAAATTGTTTCAAACTTCTCTCTCATCATGTCACACCGAATTGCTTTCCGATCCAGCTCCAATGGCTTCATTCAGATGTCCCTGAATGCATGTCCTGCATCCTGCATCAACCTTCCCGAATGCCACGACCACCGATTCACCTACACCGAGACGTTCAATCCAACCCTCCAAGCCGGTGACACCAGTGTCGTCACCCGGATGTTCGCAATGAAGCGACTTCAGCCACAGAACCTCGAGTTGATCGTGCTTGCGTTCGAAGCAGCGCTTCGTCTCGGCTGCACACACCCATACGATCAACTGAAACACGAAATTCTCAACATGCTTGCACGGAACCGTGAATGGAGAGTCTGCGACGACTGCTGCCGCGACTACGACAATCGAAACATTCAATTTGGACGAATTCGGTTTACTGGAATCCACCGAACACAATGCATGATGCACAAAGAGCAAGCTATCGCAAGAACTGAGCTAAACAACTTGATTCGATCAGTGGAAAGAATGGGAAGTGAAACTCAACATTGCTCACCAGCCGAATTATACAATCAAGCTGCCAGTAAATTTCATTGATGTCGTTTTCGACTTCTTCCATAGTAATACTAGTGTTCATGATGTTGTACGCCTTCGCAGCGATGTACTCGAGTGCTTTCCAGTACGAATTTCCTTCTTGCACGATGTCCGGCCGATTGATGTAGCAGAACACGAACTTGAGTAAATTCACCACAGTAGCTTCGGATGGTTTGTGATAGTACAAGTATTGCCAGAGCAAAGCAAACTCGTGATGCATGAACAGCCGCTGGCCGTGTTCGTACCGAGCAATCAGGCGTTTGATTGGATCAGGAAAGTTGTCGGTGGTTTCAGCTGGAGGGTTGATTGGGAGTTCGTCTGCGAAGCACGTTTGGATGAAGTCTTTGTCGTCTTCGAGAGGAGTGAACTCTTCTGGTTCTGGTAAGTATGAATAATCGGTTGGCTCAATGTATTCGTAGTCGAATGGGTCTACGAGCATAACGTCATCACCTGGGCCGAAGTCAGGGATAGGTAGGTTTTCGAATGGGTTTGGCATGATATCTGTCATCTTGGATGGGTGAATGTGTTTGAAGTATGACTAGGTCGATTGATGGCCTTGGTTGATCAAAGCTGCGCCTCGCTTTGCTTCAGGCTCGCTCTCTAGATTTAGTAAATGCAAGGCTCGCTCTCGCAGAAGAAGTTTCCAAGAAAGGTTTACTCCAATCAAAATACAACAAGTTCGTCCACGGTTTCATAACTTTCTGCTAACTCGATCGCTGTTTGAATTCGTGCAAAGCTGTCGTATCTACGATATGATGTGCTGCTGCCTTTTTTCAAAAACACTGCTATTGAGGTCGCATCGGCGACTGTTTCAATGCTGTAAGACGTCACTGGCGTTTGAAGACAGTATGAGTCGAAAATCAACTGCTTTTTCAAATCGATGACCGCTTGGTCAAGATCCTCTTTGGTTGGAGATATTGAACGTATGAGTGAAGACAAAACGACATACGGCTCGCAGATTGAATTATATGGGACTTGTTTTGGAAGACCGGATATCGTTGATTCCAGTTTGTTCGATATGTATGCCTTGATGTCCGTAATAGAAGCAGCCATTTTCGGTGTTGAACATGGATCGATCGTGTTATTGTGATTCACAGCTGGTGTTGAGATGACGTGTCAACTATCCACCCTTTCTCAGATCGTTCTCGCAATATTCCAATAAACTTCCAGCCATTTGATCCTTCCAGAGCCATTCTCAGTGCTTCGAGTCCATCGCATCTCGACCAACTCTTTCACAATTCGAACCACCATGTCTACCCGTAGCCGATCACCCAAACCATTCAACTGGACCGAAGTCACTCGACTCGATCGAGACGATGTCGTTTCCTCAGATGTCTCTCTCAATGAACGTTTTCGACTCGCCTACTACGGGGACTTTGTCGTATCTCGACGACCAGGCGCTTTCATCATCCGCGGCCGACCATGGGGCTGCAAACGAACCATCACTGAAGTCGTACCTCGAATTCCACCAAGGGAGGTTCGACGAGTATTCGAAGAATTTCTGACGACACACAGCGTTGAAGACTTAGTGTGCGACGCGAGATTGTGCTGGAACACTGTATTGCAGCTGGGATGCACACTGAAACAATTGTTAAAATAGGTGTTTACTGTAAAATAGTACAATAGAAATGCAATTGAATCATACTACAAATCCGTTGCGAGGCACAGGAGCAAATGAGCTTGGATACGGATAGGTACATTCAGACGAAATTGGGGTGATGTATATGTTATGCCGTGTTATACAATCAGCAAATGTCGAGCTGATATCCCAATTGAGCTTCCATCCGGACAACAATAATAAATGCTTCATGACAACAAAATCTTTTTCATTCATAAATTGACCAGGGAAAGAAACAGTTTCACCCGGTCTACTGACCAATAAAGCTCGCCGGATGCCGATCATAAAACATGGCGGTCTTCTCTCCAATTCAGGAAACGTTTTACACTTGATGTCATTTTGAAAGCAAGGACAATGAGTGACATGTTTGACCCAAGAAATAAGACTTGATGAAACGCGCAATAGTATTTCGTACTCGACTCCATTCGCTTTGCTTTCTTCTTCTGTTATTCCGTCATGCTTTCTAGCAAATGGAGCCATCGGGAAGAACAGTTCCGGTGGATCTCGGAGTCGCTCGATCTCATTTCGCAACTCCTTTACTTCCGCTTTCAAAGCTTCGACTTCTTGAGCGAGATCTGACATGATGCAGTGTGGTGACAAACTACAATAGTGGATTCGATCGTTGTGACACAAATAAATACTTCTTTACTAGTAACTCAAAAAATCTGAGGCGGATCCATCGCATCGCTGACAAGAGTCGGGTGATGCTCAATCCAATCGTGAGCCCAATACTTCAAATTGAACTGGATTTGTCTCGCACACGTCGAGATGGCTTCGTCAGATGGAAAAATATGCTTCTTGCTGATCCCATTGTCACGTACAAACGTAGTTCTCAGCTCGTCGACAGAAGCGACTTGGTCGAGCTTTGGTGGTATATCGAATGGAAGACCGGTTTTGTCCAACACTTCCGCTTTTCGTTTCTTCATTGGAACCTTCACCCCGAGGCGTTTGTCCCAGTATCTGCTCAAGCCGTACTTCTGAAGATTGCTGAATAAGTATCGAGCAATCAACTGGATCGGCTCGATTCCATCCGATTTCTCGAAGTCGAGGAACTCAGAACGACAGTAGTGGAATGCAGCAAATATATCTCTTGCTCCAAATTGATGGAACACCCCTGCGTTCTTGAACACATAATCTGTACCAAAAAACAGGATGAACAGCAACAGCTCCTTCATGCTCCAGCCAAGATTGTCCAACACGTCTGCGACCATCGTAAGCAAGTCCGTCCATCCTTCTCGGTTGTTGATCCAGATGATGTGTTTTGGTTGGTTGATCGATCCAGTGCTGCAGAGGTACGCCACTGTCAGTGGAATGATGTCGGAGTCGTGTGTGTACACGACGATTGGAAATCTACGGAACACGTTGTAATAGAACATCATGCTATATTCAGCTTCTCCATGTTTATGCTTCCATTCTGTGAGTCTCTTGCCTCTTCCTTTATTACTGAACTCGATCGGTCCTTCGTCATCATACTCCAACAAAATCGTCTTCCCATCTGCCATCACTTCATTGGTCAGTTTTTCAATCAAGAACTCCATCAAGGCCTGTCGGGTGGTTCGAGACGCTTTGAGACGAGTCGGTTCGATCGGTTGAGCTTCTTCGCATCCAGGCAACATGACTCCATCGTCCGTAAACTTGCTGCCTTCAGGATACGGAGTCGTGTCTTTGAGTGCTTTGGCTGCTGAAGCTTGGGCTTGTTCGGATCGTTTGGTTTGAGTGTCGACCTTTTCAACTGGCACGTTCGGACCATAGTCGCACAACAAGACCACATAGGAGCACATGTCAACGAGGAACTTTTGCCAGACATTACGGATAAACTCATACAAAGATCTGCCAGTGAGTTCATCTGTCTCTCCGAGTTTGTTGAGGTAGATCAGAACATCCACGAGTAATACATAGGGTTCGCCGATGCTCACCGAACTGTCACGGTGGATGGCATCTGGAGCACGCTCCTCGAGCAAGCTGCGAACGTCGCCGGCGATACCCATGGTGTGAGCGAATATATTAGTTTACTCGGAGGCACTACAGCCTAAACTCCAAACTCAACTACATAGAGGCCGCGGTATCGAATGGCTTTCTTCATAAGTCCGGATACATTCAATTTGCTATAGTCCACTCCGTTGTGTATCTGAAGTCGAATTTTGTTAATCTCGTCATAAATACTTCTTTCGTAAATTTCCAGGAACCAATGAAATGGTAATCCATCTACACTGCTGTCGCTTTTTCTGACATCGAACGTTCGATTGTTATGATTTGAAATAAATTTCTGGTTTGACGATGCAATTCGTTGCTGCTGTTTGCGAGTCAACACGATATGAAACAAGAGGCTACCATCGAAATTCGAATGTACAAGTGGTGGAAAATTCCAATCGAAACACATATTGAGTGAAATGTGATGTCGTTCATTATATATTCGAAAACTCGATCGCTTTACTGTTTTACATACAACTACATCGGTACGAATCCACATGAGTCTTGCATTCCTCGCACTCGCATTCGGTTTTTCTCAACTCGTCTCGTTTTTTTATCATTCGATAAAATCTAAGCTTAGTACAACCATAGCATCTACATTCAGTCCGTTTTTCATTCAGAGGATCATTGAATAGGTCATATTCGAGTACCCTGAGTCGTTTGCACACAGGGAGTTCCGAAAAACATGGTGCGTCCCAGTAATCCAGTCTATGAACATGGCAACTTATCTTTTCGGAAAAGATCGTTGAAGCCACATCCAATTCAGTTTTCTTTTGTTCCTCGGTCATGCTGAATACGTAACGACACTAGTTTTCCTAAATATACACTATTTTACTGTCACTCACACAACTACTCCGTTGACATTTCTTTCCTGCAATCGAAACAATAGCAACCCCGCTTCCTGAGTTCTTCTCGCTCTGCTTTGAGTTCTGCGAGGGTCATTTCTTGAAATTCGTCGATCTGCGCGGGTGAGTATTCTAGGTCGTTGATCCATTCAGTGAGCTCGTTGATTCGTTGGCAGACCGTCATGGCAGTGGGAGGGAGTTCGACCTC
>JGI26534J51046_1001145_pt1 | contig 24582 bp, 18 predicted proteins | sample ThiBiot_750_plan_2_FD_51046 | JGI IMG/M metagenome (IMG submission 51046) | reverse complement strand
CGGTATGTGATATGCATCGGCCATGATTAGTCGTTTTGTGAGCTGTTATTCATTAATGCCTGAATGCGAGCACTGAATTCCTCGGCAGGTATCAGCGTTTTATCCAGAGCATCGTTTGTCCAAATTTCGATTGTATTGTCTACTCCTAAGAATCTTACGTCTGTAATAATCCCCACCATCTGACAGTATCTTTTTGGTATAAGGATACGTCCGTTGGTGTCCATCTCGAGGCGTTCGGCGTCAACAACAAATTGACGAAACAAAGCTTGCTGCTCCATGTCCCACCTATTGAGGCGTGAGCGTAATTTCGCAACTTCCTCCTCCCATACTACCAGCGGGTAGAGAACGAGGCAGTTCTGAAATAGATCTTTTCTGAGTATCAATGTGTTTTGGTCGCAAGATTGCAATATCTTACGAAAAGAAGCAGGTACAAAAAGACGTGCTTTTGCGTCTATTTTTGCTTCGATATTTCCCAAAAACTGTAACATTAATACTTTGAATTTTAACAATATACAATATTCGACGTAAAGGTATAAAATTTATACACTTTTCCCCACCTTTCCCCACTTAAAATGTATGAAAAAGTTTTCAACATGAAATGAACAGGTTGTAAACACAATATTAACAATGGGAGATAAGAATATGTTTGTTGATTATTAGGTGTTTATATACAAATAAGTCCTGCCTTGTTAATAACTAAGGCAGGACTTATTAATATGTCTGTTAATAAATTAGCTAAGGATGGATATGCATTCTTCGAGGGTTAATGATTTCTGTTCGCCGGAAGTCATCTCTTTCAGTGTAATTTTGTTTTCATTTATCTCATTTTCACCAACTATAGCGACATAAGGAATTTTATTAGAGTCGGCATACGACATTTGCTTTTTCATCTTTGCCGATTCGGGGAATATCTCTGTAGAGATTCCTTCCTGACGCATTTTTAAGATCAGAGGCAATATGTGGTCTTCTTCTTTTTCGCCGAAGTTGACAAACAAAACCTGTGTGTTCTGTATCGAATCTTTTGGGTATAAATCGAGTTGATTCAATACATCGAATATGCGATCTGCTCCGAAGGAAATACCTACGCCCGAAACGCCTGACAATCCGAAAATACCTGTCAGGTTATCATAGCGTCCACCTCCGGTGATGCTGCCTATTTGCACATCAAGAGCTTTTACTTCGATGATAGCACCCGTGTAGTAATTCAATCCTCTGGCAAGAGTAAGATCGAGCTCAAGCTCGCAACGGATTCCTACAATTTTTAGTTTGTTGAGTATATATTCAAGTTCGTTAACGCCCTGTATTCCGGTTTCAGAATCTTTGAGAACCGTTTTCAAGGTATTTAATTTCTCTTCGTTTGTTCCTTGCAAAAGGATAATAGGTTGAAGTTGTTCGATCGCTTTTTGTGGAATACCCTTCGAAGCAAGTTCTTCGTTTACCTTTTCCAGACCTATTTTATCTAGTTTGTCGATAGCAACAGTAATGTCTGTAATTTTTTCGGCCTCTCCAATAATCTCAGCAATACCTGACAGTATCTTGCGGTTGTTGAGTTTTATGCTCACCCGAATGCCGAAGCGGCTGAATACTTCATCTGCTATTTGAATCAACTCTACTTCGTTGATAAGGGAGTCGGAGCCAACGATGTCTGCATCGCACTGGAAGAATTCGCGGTAACGTCCTTTTTGTGGTCGGTCGGCGCGCCAAACGGGTTGTATCTGATAACGTTTGAAAGGGAATGTTATTTCGTTTCGGTGCATTACAACATAGCGTGCAAATGGCACAGTGAGGTCGTAACGAAGTCCTTTCTCGCTTATTTTAGTCGCAAGGCGGGTAGAGTTTTTCTCCAACAATTCTTCATTGGACAAATCTTTCAGGTAATCGCCCGAATTGAGTATCTTGAATAGAAGCTTATCTCCCTCTTCTCCGTATTTTCCCATCAGTGTTGATAGGTTTTCCATTGCCGGAGTTTCTATCTGACGAAAGCCATAGAGTTTGAAAACTTCACGGATAGTGTCGAAAATATAGTTACGCTTCGCCATTTCTTCCGGCGAAAAATCTCTTGTTCCTTTAGGAATTGAAGGTTGTGACATTACTTATCGATTAAAAATATTCAGGATGCAAAGGTAAAAAGAAGTTGTGAGTAAAAGGTCAGGGGCATGAGATATTTAATGTCAGGGGGTAATTTTCAGTTTTATGATAATTGTCGTATTATTTATTAATGACGTAATTGTCTTATATATGATGGCTTTTAGTCGTTGTTTGGTTATGATGAGAAGTGACAATATAAAAAGTGCTGAAAACTGTCACCTTTACATACGCTTCGCTCCTGTGACCGCTGGTTGTCACCTTTTAATAATTTGGAGTTGGATATATGAGAGAGGATGTGCTGCTTCTTTGTGGTCGTTCTGCTAATTTTATTGATTTATTTCCCTTATTTTTGTAATCACATATTATTTTATTTATACAAATTATGAAACATATTATATTTTCAATTCTATCTATCAGTTTATTGCTAAGTGCTTGTTCCGGTAAAAAACAAGAAAGTGCAGAGGTGCAAACGCTTACGGTAGGAGTGATGTCTTCGATGGATTATCTTCCTCTTGCAGTAGCTCAGCGTGAAGGTTACTTTGCAAAACATGGTGTAGACGTAAAAATTCAAAAATTTATGTCTGCCAATGAACGAGATATGGCTTTTCAGAGCGGAGCTGTAGACGGAGGAGTAACCGACTATACCAGTGCGGCATTGCTGGCTTCGGGTGGGTTTGATATGAAGCTTACTTCTAAATGTCAAGCACCTTTTTATATTGTAGCCGGTGCGCAGTCGGAGATAAATAACTTGTCGGATCTGAAAGGCAAGAAGATAGCCGTTTCTCAAAATACAGTGATCGATTTCTGTGTAGATATGGCTTTGGCTAGTGTAGGCCTTACTCCTAATGATGTAGAGAAAGTGGAGATAAATAAAATTCCGACTCGCTTCGAGATGTTGCGGAATAATAAAATAGATGCTACGGGATTACCTAATCCGTTTGCTCTGATTGCTGCAAGTGACGGTTGCAAGCTGCTTGTATCTATGGATAGCTTGAAATATACTGTTACAGGTATTGTTTTTTCACAGAAGGTGATAGATACGAAGAGTGAGGCTATTAAGAAAATGTATGCCGCATACAATGATGGCGTTGCTTATCTCAACTCACATACTGTAGCAGATATAAAAGATATATTGGTAAAAGAGCTTCAGTTTCCTGAGCCTGTTGCTGAGAAAGTCACTCTACCTGCTTATACCGATGCTCAGCCTGTAACTGTTGCAGACAAAGATATACAACAAGTGATAAGCTGGCTTGGAGGCAAAAATCTGCTTAAAGCTGATTTCAAAGTTGAGAATCTTATAAATGATCAACTGACTAAATAATAGAGATGCTGTCGATAGAAAACCTGGAGGTAAAATACGGAAATACTGTAGCTTTGAATGATTTCTCCCTGACTATAAAAAAGGGAGAAATATATTCGCTCATAGGCCCTTCGGGATGCGGCAAGTCTACTTTATTGAAGGTGCTTTGCGGGATCATAAGAAATTATAGCGGGCAGATTGCTTTTAATGGGAAAGCGTTTACACCCAGAGAAGTATCCATAGGATATGTACCTCAACACTATGGTTTGCTGGAATGGAAGACTGTGAAAGAAAACATCTTCCTCTCTTATAAGCTCAATAGCACTAAGGTGTTGAGAGAGGCAGAAGTTTCAGAGATTATCAACTCGTTAGAGATTGATGATATTCAAAACCGTTATCCTTCGCAATTGAGTGGGGGGCAGAAACAACGTGTGGCTCTGGCTCGTGCCTTTATTTCTCAGCCCGATATTCTGTTGATGGACGAACCGTTTTCATCATTAGATACATTTACTTCCGAAGCATCGCAACGGCTTTTTCTGCGCCTGTGGGAGAAATACAAAGTAACCACTTTGTTTATCACACACAATATACATGAGGCTGTATCTATTGGCGAGCATATTATTGTAATGAGCAAATCTCCGGGAAGAATTATTCATCAGGTAGAAAACCCCTTGTTCAACGTATCTGAGTACCAAGAGGAAAAGTTGAGGTTTGTGGCATCTATTATCAATAAAATAGGGTATTGATGACAAAGCGTAGAAAACATATTTTCAATTATTTCGGCTACATAATAGGCGGCTTTATCCTGTTTAATGTTATATGGTATATTCTTGCTGCCGGTCTTAGCCTGAAGGCACTGCCTTTCCCTACAGAGGTTTATGGTGGATACTCCAAAGCTTTCGAAAACGGGATATTAGACCACACATTCGCCAGCTTGCGACGGATAGCATATAGCATAGGTATATCTTTGGGGATAGCTTTAGTATTAGGTGTATGGATGGGATATAGTAAGAGGGTGAATAGTCTGTTAGGGCCTATGATTTATTTTTCTTATCCTATTCCTAAATTAGCTCTTTTGCCTATCATCATGGTATTATTCGATTTGGGTGAAACATCAAAGATTGTTATTGTTATATTGATCGTTGTTTTTCAGTTGATCATAACGATACGTGATGCTGTAAAAAATATATCGAAAGAAAATTACTATGTTCTTATTTCATTTGGGGCAACGGGCTTACAAAAAATGAGACATATTACCTTGCCTGCTATTTTGCCCGAAGTCTTTTCTTCGCTTCGTGTGGCATTGGGTATCGCAACATCGGCCTTATTCTTTATTGAAACATTCGGAACGGATAAAGGATTGGGATTTTACATTACCGATTCGCAAATGCGTGTAGATTACGTCCAAATGTATTTTGGTATAATTGTTCTTTCTCTGATCGGTTTTATCTTATTCCTGATCGTCGATCTGCTCGATAGTGTATTGTGTAAGTGGAAGAATATATGATTGTTATCTTCTCCAGAAAGCAGGCATAAATAAAGAAAGTACAGTAAATAGCTCTAAACGTCCTGTCAGCATCAGGAAGCTGAGATACCATTTCGACTCGGTTGGTACTTCCGAGAAACTACCTGTATTGCCTATCTCTGCCAGTCCGCCACCCACGTTTCCGAGGCATGAAACTGCTGCTCCGAGAGCATTCTCGAATTGCATTCCCGATAAGGACAAAAGTAAACAGCTGAAAATAAGGATGGCAAGGTATAAGAAGATAAAAGCTAAGACCTTGGTTACTACGTCTATCGAAATCACATGGTTATTCAATCGGATAGGGAGTATGGCATTGGGGTGTACCTGACGTTTAAACTCATTGATTGAATTCTTAAACAAGATAATGATTCTCACGATCTTGATACCTCCCGCAGTAGATCCGGCACATGCTCCGAAGACCATAAAGATGACAACTAAGAACTGATAGAAAGAACCCCAACTTATTATATTGTCAGTAGAAAAGCAGGTGGTGGTAAGCATCGATACGACCTGAAACAACGATGTTCGGAAGGCTTTTTCTACTCCTTCTATCTTGCCCGAACTGTAAAGCCCGATGGCAATAATGACAACAAAGAGAATGATAATAGATACATACCATTTAAATTCTTCATTCTGATACAACTTTTTGGCACAGCCTTTCATAAAGAAGTAGATCAGCGTAAAGTTTATTCCTCCGATGAACATAAAGAGGGTAATGACATATTCTATATAGGCTGAATTCCAATGGGCGATGCTATCTTGTTTTGTTGAAAATCCGGCAGTGGATATTGTTGTAAAAGCATGGCAAACAGCGTCGAACAAGCTCATTGGCCCTATCCAAAGGAGTATGACAAGAATTCCTGTAAGGAATATATAAACCAGCCATAGCCGTTTAGCTATTTGTGATATGCGGGGGCGAAAACGATCGTAGCCTATCCCTGTGACTTCAGCATCGTACATTACAGATGCATTACCTCCCATGGGTAGGATCGTGGCCACGAACAATACGATTCCTAATCCTCCCATCCATTGGGTTATACTGCGCCAGAAGAGAAGTCCCTTGGGCATACTCTCTATGTCGTTTAGGATGGTTGCACCGGTTGCTGTTAGTCCCGAAATGGTTTCGAAATAGGCATTACTGACGTTGGGTATCGAGTTGCTCAGATAATAAGGAAGCATACCGAATGCAGATAGTACGATCCACGAAATAGCCACCATAAAGAAGCTCTCTCGTTTTCCGATCGGTTTTGGGAAATCTTCGGTTCCTACCAATCGGATTAAAGCTCCTGCAAAGAATGTTATTGTAGAGCTTATGAGCATTGCGTCGCCGGCCGCTTCGTGTAAGTAAAATGAAACAATGGTAGCACTCATCATGAATAGCGATTCGATGACAAGCAAAAATCCAATTGTTTTTAGTACAAACCGGTAATTAAAATTGCTCATGTACTTTTTATCCTGTTAATGGAACATTTTCTCGGCATCACGTAGGGTGTCATCCAAACAGAAAACGACTACATGATCGTAAGGCTCTATCAAAGTATCACCATCAATCATCATCGGTTCTCCATTGCGTATCAATCCGCCCAAAGTAACATTCTTGGGTAGCGTTAGCTTTTTTACCTCCTTCTTGGTTACATAAGAGTTCGGTCGAGCTATAATCTCCGCTACGTCTGCATTGGCGATTGTTAATGACTTTACGTTAGATACGTCTGCACTGAGCAGAAATCTGTATATGTTGCTTACTGTTATTAGTTTCTTATTTATAATAGAACCGATATCCAGATTCTCAGCCATCGACATATAGTCCATGTTTTCTACTTCGGCTACAGTCTTGCGTACTCCAAAGCGTTTGGCTGCCATACATGCGAGAATGTTAGCTTCCGAGTTCCCGGTTACAGCCACAAATGCGTCTATATCCTTGATTCCCTCTTGCAAAAGAAACTCTGCATTGCGTCCGTCATTATGAAACACGGTTACATTCTTTGGTAGCTTTTCTAAAAGTTGGTAACTTTTCTCTTTATCGGATTCTAATAGTTTGATGTTTGTATTGTCCGGCAAATACTGGCAGGTACGGATAGCTATACGGCTTCCACCCATTATCATAATGTTCTTTACCTCAAAACTGGCTTTGCCTGCTATTACGGGTAGTTCGTTCACGTTTTCTTTTGTTGCAGTAAAGAATACGATGTCGCCCGCTAAAACCATATCCTTTCCTGTAGGAATGATAGTTACATTCTTTCGTTTAATGGCAACGATGTGGAATTTTTTGTCTTTGCTGCTTAAGTCGAAGAGGTATTTATTTACCAACTCCGAGTTTTCTCTTATTTTGATTCCGGCGAGTAATATATTGCCATCGCAAAGTTCTATCCATTGGCGTACCCACGGACGTTTTAAGGCTGATACTATTTCTTTTGCAGCAAGCATTTCGGGATAAACCATAGAGTTGATCCCTAGCTTTTCAAAAAACTCTTTATTCTTGGGTAAGAGGTATTCGTAATTATCGATGCGAGCAAAGGTTTTTTTTGCTCCCATATTCGCAGCCAATAAGCAGGCTGTTATGTTTGTAGATTCGTCAGGGGTGACACCAATAAAGAAATCCGCTTCTTTTATATCCACCTCCATCAAATCTTTTAGGGAAGTACAAGACCCGGTCATCGTCATTATTTCAAGATTAGAGCCAAGGAAGTTGAGCTTCTCTTTATCAGCGTCCATGAGTACAACGTCTTGGTTTTCTGCTGATAATAGTTTTGCTAAATGTGTTCCTACAGCACCTGCACCTGCAATTACAATTCTCATCGACTCTTACTTATATATTTTTTCTTCTATATTATTAGGGCTTATTTGTTTATGCAAGATAGACTGCATTCGTTTTACCAATCCTTGTATGTCAAGCTCACATAGTTTTTTCAGGTCAGCAACCGAACCGTGTGTTACAAATTTATCTTGTATGCCTGCACGCACTACATTTATGTTCAGATAGTTATTGTCAGCAAAGTATTCTAAAACAGCACTACCGAATCCTCCGTTGATAACACCGTTTTCGATCGTCAGTACATGGGTAAAATTCTCTGCCAACTCTTTTAAGATTGCAGTATCCAAAGGTTTAAGGAATATCATGTCGTAATGTGCGATAGAATAGCCTTCGTCTTCAACGATGTGGATAGCTTCACGTGCAGTATTTCCTATTGCGCCTATTGATAAAACGGCAAGATCTTTACCATCTTTCAACTTGCGTCCTTTTCCTATTTCCAGCTTTTGCATTTCGCATTCCCAATCTTTCAATATACCCTGTCCTCTTGGGTATCGGATCACAAATGGTCCTTCGTTACCGTAAGCAGCAGTATACATCAAGTGGCGCAAATAATGCTCGTCGAAAGGAGCGGCGATAGTCAGGTTCGGGACACAGCGCATATAAGCAAGATCGAATGCCCCATGATGTGTTGGTCCGTCTTCTCCTACCAATCCTGCTCGGTCGAGACACATAATTACATGCAGTTTTTGAAGTGCTACATCATGTATGACCTGATCGTAAGCTCGTTGCATAAATGATGAGTAGATATTACAGAACGGTAATAGTCCTTCTTTTGCCAATCCGGCCGAATAGGTGACAGCATGTGCTTCGGCAATACCTACATCGAATGCCCTGTCCGGGAATTCTTTCATCATATAGGTCATAGACGATCCGGTAGGCATAGCAGGTGTAATACCTACAACGCGTTTATCTTTCTTAGCCAGTTCTACAAGCGTATGTCCAAAAACGTCCTGAAAGAGTTGTGGCTGATCTTTTGATTTTGTCACAATACGTTCTCCGGTTTCTTTGTCAAACTTACCCGGAGCATGCCATACTGTAGCCGAAACTTCTGCCGGCTTAAATCCTTTTCCTTTAATAGTGTGGATATGTAGAATCTTAGGTCCTTTCATATCCTTTATATTTTGTAGTATCCGAATCAGGTTTGGTAAATCGTGTCCATCGATAGGGCCAAAATATCGTATATTAAAGCCTTCAAACATGTTTTGTTGTTTGGTCAACAGTGATTTCAAGCTATTGTTGAAACGAAGGATAAGATTTTTACCTTGTTCGGTGATAAGGTTTCCTTTCTTGAACTTTTGATAAACATCATTCCTTACCCTGTTATAGGTGGGCGAGGTAGTCATTTTTACCAAATAATCGCGCATACCCCCAACATTATCATCTATAGCCATATCATTATCATTGAGTATGATAAGGATATCATTTGGTTGAGAGCTTGCATTGTTGAGAGCTTCATAAGCTAATCCTCCGGTCATTGATCCATCACCTATTACGGCTACCACATGCCTCTTCTCATGTTTGAGAGAGGAAGCGACAGCCATACCTAGTGCTGCCGAAATTGAATTTGAAGCATGTCCTGCAATAAAGGCATCGTATTCGCTTTCTTTTGGATTTGGAAACCCTGAAAGACCACCAAATTTACGATTTGTATGAAACAGGTCTCTTCTGCCTGTCAGTATTTTGTGGCTATATGCTTGGTGACCCACATCCCATACAATGCGGTCGTAAGGTGTGTTGTATATGTAATGCAGAGCCACAGTAAGCTCTACTGTACCGAGACTGGAGCCAAAATGTCCGGGATTTTTGCTTAGTTGATCAATAAGAAAACTTCTAAGTTCAGTACATAGAGACTCAAGCTCCTCGATGCTTAGATTTTTAAGGTCAGAGGGAGAGTTTATTGTCTGTAATACTGATATATTGTTGTTTTGTTCGTCCATAAAAATTCTATTGGAATGAAGAAAAATCTTTATTACTATTGTAATAAACAAGCAAATATATAAAACAAAAGCTATTTAGAATAAGATATTCTCTTAAAAATAAGACAGGATTAGACCTAGTTATAATAATATAAACAAAAGAGATTGATTAATGTTCTTTGTAAATAGAATGTAAACAAGCATGTAGTCCGTATTTGTTACTATTTATTATGAGGATATGTAAAGTTAAAATGTTTCGATTTTTTTGATTAAAATTTGATCTTGGGACTTTCTCGAGAAATGAATCATTATTAATTCTCCAACTTTTTCTTTATAAGATTTATTTTTCCGCTGATGAAGTTTATATCGGTTTTATTTTTGGTGCAATTCAGCGACAACTCATAATTATGAATGGCCAAATTCCATTCTTCCATTTTTGCATAAAAGTGAGCCTTGGTGCTGAGATAGATAAACTCTGTTTCTTCGTTCATCATGTTTTCCATAGTAACTAGCTCAGGTAGCAGATCGTGCAGACTCTTAAAGTTACTTTCAGCAATAATTCTGTTTAGCTTTACTGAAATCGAATATGGTTCCATTTTTTCGAGTTGTTTATATAGATAAGCAATCGTTTTCCAGTCTGTTTTTTCATACGATTCGGAAGTGCAATGCATGGATGAAATCAAAGCTTCTAAATAATATTTATCTAAAGTTTGCTGGTGCTTCTTTGCTATTTCCAAGTAATAGAAACCTTCTTTTATTAAATCATTATTCCAAAGGGTTCTGTTCTGATTCTCCAACGATATCCACGTATCGTTCTCGGTTCGTGCAGGAAATCTTGAGGAGTTGAAAAACATACCTGCCAGCAGAGAATTGATTTCAGGGTTTTCGGGATGATACTGGTGTAATAATTTTCCTAGCCTGATGGCTTCAAAGCACAAGTCTAAATTTATGGTTCCGGCTCTTTGCGAACTTTTATATCCTTCATTGTAGAGCAGGTATATAATCTTAAGTAGATGGCTTAATTCCTCAATGGTCTGAATCTGAAAATCATCGTAAATTTCTGAAAATTCTTTGATCGTTTCTTTGCTCCTTAAAACAACTTTCTTGACGGTTTCTGTTTTAATGATCAGCGCATTGGCAATTTCCGAATAGTTGAATCCACAAAGGAAATAAAGTGAAATAATTAGCTTATTCCTTTCAGAGAAAGACGCTTTTGAAAAGAAAATCAATAATTTAAGTAAGCTGTCCTCTACTTCCTTTTCGGAGTATTCGTCATTGTCTTTTTCTGTGGATGCAAGGTAGTTGAGGTGCGTTTGTGCAATGTTTGATTGCCGGATTTTGTTCAGTAACTTGTTGTTTGCAACCCTATAAAGCCACGCAAAGGGATTCTCGGGAACTTCTCCAAACCTCCATGTATTTAGAGCTGTTTCGAAAGATTCTTGAACTGCGTCTAGTATATCCTCAATCTTATGATAGCCATACTTTTGAGATAAATAGGAAACCATCTTTCCATAATGTTCTCTGAAAAGATGGCTCGTAAGTGTTTTTATATTTTCGTCAGTGTTGTTCTTCATCAGTGTTGATGATTCTACGGATTTCTAGGGTTGCTCCACGTTTCAAATCGGGACAGCCTTTTGCCAGTTCTTTTGCTTCGTCTAAAGAGTTGGCAAGGAGGAAATAATAGCCGCTCACACACTCTTTGGTTTCAACATAAGGACCGTCTGTAGCAATACCATCTTTCAAGGTAACACCAGCAGAATCGAGGGGATTTCCATCTTTAAAGTTCCCGTTCTCGACTAGCGTTTCTACCCATTTGATGTGTTCCTGAATGTCTGCTTGCATATCTTCTACGGACAGATCTCCATAATCTGCATTTTCCCGAATTAGTAATAAAAATTCTTTCATTATTTTTTATTCTAAGTTAATAATTCTGTTATGTACTTATAAGACAATCGGGTGTTTAATTTCGGGACAAAGTATTTAGATTTTTTTCTGAGATTCCCTTTTTTATTATCTATTGTTACCGGTAGGTGTAAATATAGAATGTTTTTTAATAAAAAAAGCACCGAATTTTAAAATTCGGTGCTTTTCGTATAAATGGATATTTAAGAATATTTTGGTTTTCGTCCACTCCGTCCTTTATTCTTATCAGAGTGTTTTGGTGAATTATAATCAGAGCTTTTTCGTGTTCCGATATCTGAGCGAGTGCTGAAGTTTTTACGGCCTCTATCTCCGCCACGGTCTTTAGCGTTTCCGCCTCCTCCGCCCTGAGCTACCTCTACAGAAATACGTCGTCCGTTCTGTTCTTGTTTGCTCATGGATTTTATAACTTTTTGCGCATCTTTTTCAGGCACTTCGAAGAAAGAGAAGTTTTGCATTATGTCAATACGTCCGATATTTACCTTTTCCGGAACATAGTCGTTAACAAGTCCCATCAGCGTTGCTGGATTTACATTGTCGGTACGTCCTACATTAATAAACAAACGAGAGTACCCTCTTTCGGCAGAGCGTCCGCCGGATGAACGATCCGAGCGGTCTGAGCGATCGGAACGATCTCTGTCTTTACGTTTAGGGAATGACTTATCATCGCGAGACGAACGTTCGGATGGTGATTCTATTTCTTGTGCATCGCGGTAGTAATCGATAAGACGATTGAACTCAAGCGCTACTACACGTTTGATAATATCTTCTTTTTCTAGCCAATCGAGTTTTCTGTAAACAGAAGGAAGTATGTTTGAGATTTCATCTTCATTTACTTTTACTTTCTCTATTCTGTCTACCAGACTGAACAACTGTTTTTCGCAAATAGCTTCGCCCGAAGGTATAGCTCCCTGCTCAAACTTTTTGTTGATTATTTTCTCAATCTCTCTTACTTTTCCTTTTTCTTTTACGTGGATAATTGCGATAGAAGTACCTGTTTTTCCGGCACGACCGGTACGTCCACTTCTATGAGTATATGACTCTATATCATCCGGCAAACCATAATTGATAACGTGTGTCAAGCTATCTACATCCAGTCCTCTTGCTGCCACGTCTGTAGCTACAAGCAACTGTATGTTTTTTATGCGGAATTTTTGCATCACATAGTCACGCTGAGCTTGAGACAGATCACCGTGCAGAGAGTCTGCATTGTAACCATCTTGTATCAGCTTGTCGGCAATTTCTTGTGTCTCGCGACGGGTACGACAAAATATAATTCCGTATATATTCGGGTAATAGTCTGCTATGCGTTTTAATGCCAGATATTTATCTTTAGCATGAACAAGATAGTATACATGCTTCACGCTGTTCGAACCTTCGTTCTTTCTTCCGATAGTAATTTCTTTCGGGTTCTGCATGTATTTTTTTGTGATCTTAGCTATTTCTTTAGGCATAGTAGCCGAGAATAACAGCATCAATCTCTCATCCGGCACTTTAGATAATATCTCGTCGATACTTTCCATGAATCCCATGTTAAGCATTTCGTCCGACTCATCGAGTACTACATATTTTACATTCGATAACTCTACTGTTCTACGGTTGATAAGGTCAATCAGTCGTCCCGGAGTAGCAACAATAATCTGTACGCCTCTCTTTAGTGATTTTATCTGACTCTCGATGCTTGATCCTCCATATACAGGAAGAACTCTTAGGTTATCTATATATTTTGAATAATCGGATAAGTCTCCTGCTATTTGCAGACATAGTTCACGTGTAGGACAAAGGATAAGTGCCTGAGGAACGTTCTGGTTTGTATCTATTTTTTGTAATATAGGAAGACCAAAAGCTGCGGTCTTTCCTGTTCCTGTTTGCGCGAGCGCAATTACATCATTCGTTTCGCCAAGCAAATATGGAATCACTTCTTCTTGCACAGGCATTGGGTTCTCATAACCCATTTCTTCGATTGCTTTGCGAATATTCGCGGCAACCCCTAACTCTTCAAATGTTTTCATTAAAAATTTTCAAATATCTTTTGTGGTAAAAAGCCCTTCATTTTTTTTGACTTACTCCCACCCCAAAATTATTCGACATAAGAGAGCCTGTCAAAAGGACGCGCAAAGGTAGTAATTAGTTTTCAAGTTTTTACAATAATTGTGTAATAACTTTGTTTTAACTGTCTTATAAAGGCTAGATAGTGATATAAATAGAAGGTCTAAATTCGATGTAATTTTGTAGTATAGCTCTCTTTTTATTGGTGCGGATACGCTTGTGCATAAATATTTAACAAAACTAAAGCGGTTGTCAAATTAAAGAATAAAAATGCTATTTTTGTAGCTTGATGTAAAAAACACATTTTCAGAAACTATAAAATCGCATATCTATAAAATTTGAAATAATATGAAGAAATTTTTACTTTTCTCTTTTGCTTCTTGTGTCATGCTAAGTCCAATGGCTTTGTCGGCACAGAAAAAAACTTCGGCACAAAAGCAACCTCTAAAAGCAGGTGTTGCAGCGGCCAAACCTGTTCTTAAAACAGAGATGGACTCATTGTCTTATATGTTTGGCGCCAGTCTTTACGAGCAAGGGTTGTCTATGTATCTCCGCCAACTTAGTGTGGTTGCCGATACTACAGGAGTGGAGTCTGCAATGAAGCGTGATTCTATTTTGAACGCTAATAAGATTAACAGAACTGAGTTTATTGCAGGGCTAAAAGCCGGATTGGATGCTCCTGAGGCAAAAAATGCATACAACACAGGGCTTTCGGTAGGGGGGCAAATCCTGAAACAAATGATGCCGGGACTTTTGCAGCAGATGTATGGTGAAGGGTATACAGAAAAGTTTAACAATGATGCTTTTGTGTCAGCGATGTATACTGCTATGAGTGGCGGTACTTTTGATATAGAAAATCCGGCAGAAGCATTCAACGAAAAAATGCAGGATGCTCAAGCTAAGATGCAGGCAAAACAAGAAGAGGCACAGAAAGCTCAGTATGCCGATCAGATAGCTGAGGGCGATAAGTTTATGGAAGAAAATAAGGCGAAGGATGGGGTTGTGACTTTACCTAGCGGCTTGCAATATAAGGTTATCACAAATGGTACAGGAGAAAAGCCAACAGCTACGGATCGTGTGAAAGTTCATTATCACGGTACATTGATGGATGGAACTGTGTTCGATAGTAGTGTGGAACGTGGAGAACCGACTGTTTTTGGCGTTGGTCAGGTGATAAAAGGATGGACAGAGGCTTTGGAATTGATGCCGGTGGGTTCGAAATGGATTCTGTATATCCCTTACGATCTTGCTTACGGAGGAAGAGATGCAGGCAAAATCAAACCATTCTCTAATCTTATATTTGAAGTAGAGCTTCTTGAGATAGAAAAATAATTTCTGAGAAATTAAGATATAGAAGGTCGCTTTGTTTAGAAGGCGACCTTTTTACATCCTATTCTTTTTGATGTATTTAAAGAACTCTCAGACTCAAAATATTGTTTAATCTATTATAAGTATTAATGATAATAACGAAACAAAACTATTAAAGATGAAAAAACTGATTTCGTTTTTGATTATATCTGTTGTATTCATCTCTTGTGGGATGTTTAAGACTCTTGATTTAAGTAAATTGAGAACGGGTATGACAAAAGAGCAGGTGGTGCAAGCTGTTGGTGACCCTAGCCGAATATTAGCTGTGAATAATACACAGAATGGATATCAGGAGGTTTTGGAATACAGAACTCCAAGAAATGAGGTTTATGCTTTGGAATTTATTGATGACTATCTTGTAGGATATGAATTCTTATACGAGGATGTGGAATATATAGCTCCGGCTCCTCCGATGATATTACCGGACTATGGCAGACCTATCTATATCGATCGTCCTAGTCGTCCAAGCAGACCTAGTCGCCCTAGCCGTCCTGAAACAGATCGTCCCGGAAACTCAAGCTCCGGTCGTCTTAGTCGTCCGGGAGAAGCAACTCGTCCCGGAAATTCCAGTTCGGGTAGACCTACTACGCCTAATGAGCCAACAAGGCCTGAGCGTCCATCGAACGAACGTCCATCCAATGAGCGTCCGGCAGCAAGACCAAACGAAAGCTCTCGTCCATCTACATCTAGTAGCGGAAGACCAACCAACGCAAACGATAAGAGTAGTGGAAGAAGTGCAGAGAAAAAAACAGAAGAAAGTAGCTCTTCAAGCGCAACAAGAGAAAGATAATCTAAAGATTTCAGATACAAATAAAAAGAGACTGATTCTGTATAGGAATCAGTCTCTTTTTATTTAGTGATGTTTATATTATCTTTTCTTCTTTGTGCTGTTCGATTTGTTTCTATCGTTCAGCTGTTGCTGTTGTATACGTTGAGCCTCTGCCAGACGTGCCATAAAGCCAGATTTCTTTTTCGGCTTAGCTTTATTTGCTTCCAACTTAGCTAAAACTTTTTCTTCGTTGATAATGTAACGGAAAGCAATAGTAAGCAATATTGTAATCAATAGTGAAAGGAAGTAATAGTATGTAAGTCCTGACGGATAGTCATTCAACATAAACAAGAATATAAGCGGCATCAGATACATCATCCATTTCATACCCGGCATTTGTTGTTGTCCGGTATTGGTCATCTCCATATTGAACTTTGTATAGATGATATTCGTAATGGTCATCAGAATACAGAATAGACTGATATGAGTTCCAATCAATGGGATATGATTTTTCCATTCAAAGATGGCATCATAAGTTGATAAATCGGTAGCCCACAAGAAGCTTTGCTGACGCAATTCTATCGCATTAGGGAAGAACGAGAACAAGGCGATCAATATCGGCATCTGAAGCAACATCGGTACGCAGCCACTCATCGGATTGACCCCCGCCTTGCTATAGAGAGCCATTGTAGCCTGTTGTTTTTCCATCGCTTGTTCCTGCTTCGGATACTTCTCGTTTATTTCTTCTACCTGAGGGCGTAGAACACGCATTTTGGCAGAAGACATAAATGACTTGTATGTCAGAGGGGAAATTACTAATTTAACAATGATTGTTAGTAGTAAGATTACAATACCCATAGATAGTCCGGTATTGCTCAATAAATTAAATATAGGAACTATAAAGTATTGATTAACCCAACGGAATAAAGTCCAACCCAGTGGAACCAGTTTGTCTAAATCCAGTTCTTTGTTTGCGTCTTTAACATTACTGTCATAGTTCTTCAACAAAGAGTAAGACATTGGTCCTAGGTAGTAAGAGAATCCTGCTGTGATGCTCTCTGGTGCTGCTCCGGGTTTTGCAGGTACATATAGTGTTGCTTCAAAGCTTTTCAGATACTCGCTATTTTCGTCCGTTTGCAAAACTTTCGAGTTAAGGAGAGCCGTCTCTATTTTGTCATCAGCAATTAGGATTGGAGCAAAGAACTGATTTTTGAAGGCGATCCATTTTGCAGGCTCTTTAACTTCTATTTCTTCATTTTTATCACTGCTCATTTCCTTTACATCGCCACCCACATATTTGTAAGTGAGGTGAGAATAACGCTGTTCGTTCTTCACGCTTTTCTCTTGTCTGCGCATTCTCTGTGACCACTTCATCTCGAATACATCGCTATAGGTACGGGCTAGCATCGGCTGCATGCCTACCATATTGATGTCGTATTTCATCATGTAGTCGTCATCAGCCAGTTTGTACACAAAATCGATATACTGGCTGTCTGAGTATGCATAGCGCATGATCAGCGAGTTGTCACCTTCTTTCTGTATAGGAGTAAATATCAATTTGCCTGTACTCAAAACCTTCTGTTGCTTGTTTGTTAGCAATAAGGTAAAGTCGGCATCATTGTTGAACAGGTAAAGAGAGTCGGTATTCTTCTTGTTGTCTCTGTTGTAGCTCATGTAGTCTTTGAGCTGAACACGAACCATTCGTCCTCCTTTGGTAGAAAATGTAGCTTTTAGTTTGCTGTTTTCAAGGGTTATGAATTGTTCCGTTTTTTGTTCTGCTGATGGAAGCGAGTCTGTAACTGCTACAGTAGAGTCGCTTTGCTGAGCGGAAGCACTGAAGAAATCGTCGATCTTCTCGGTCTTTTTTTCAACTACAGAGGTGTCTATTTTATTTTCTTGCTCACGTTGCAGAGTTTGAGCATATTCGATAGAATCTTTTATGCGCTGTTGCTTCTGGCGTTCGATGTCTTCCGACGAAGGCCTACTCAATAATGTGAATCCAATAATTACGGCTGCGATCAGGATAAACCCGGTAATCGTATTCTTGTCCATTTATAATTATATGTTTTATTCCTTTCTTATTTTTTTTCTTTATTATCTACAACGGCTTTTATAAAGCTTAAAAACAATGGATTGGGTGAAACAACTGTGCTATTATATTCCGGATGGAATTGTACGCCTAAGTACCATTTTTTCCCGGGAACTTCTACCACTTCCACAAGATCCATTTCCGGATTGATTCCTGTGCACTTCATTCCATTTTTTTCAAAGTCTTCTCTGAAATCGTTATTGAATTCAAAGCGATGGCGATGACGTTCTTCTATCATCTTTTTGCCATAAGCTTTGTATACAAGAGAACCTTTTTCCAATTCGCATTTATATGCTCCAAGACGCATTGTGCCTCCCATATTGGTGATATTCTTTTGCTCTTCCATCAGGTCTATCACCTTAAATGGAGTATGATTATTCATCTCGGTAGAATTGGCTTCTTCAAGCCCTAATACATTACGAGCGAATTCAACAACCATACATTGCATACCCAGACAAACTCCAAATGTAGGAACGTCATGTTCGCGGGCATATTTTAATGCATGGATTTTACCTTCCATTCCTCTTTGTCCAAATCCCGGAGCAATAAGTATGCCATCCATTGATGACAGTGTTTTCTCTATATTCTCTTCGGTCAGTTTGTCAGATAGTATAAAGTGGAGGTCGAGCTTATGCTCGTTATATGTTGCTGCTTGCAGCAACGATTCGTTGATAGATTTGTATGCATCGGGTAGCTCAACATACTTACCTACCAGTCCAATTTTAATTGTACTTTTGGCATGTTTTTTCTTGCTTAAGAAGTCACGCCAAGGTTGCATTTCAGGTTTTTCTCCTATTGGCATTCCTAATTTACGAAGAACTATTTCGTCCATATTCTGTTCCTGCATCTTCAGTGGAACTTCATAAATAGTAGATACATCGACAGACTGTACCACAGCGTCTACTTCTACATTACAAAATAGAGCAACCTTACGCAATATATCTTTATTCAACGGATGTTCGGTACGCAGAACAAGCATGTCAGGCTGTACCCCTTCCGATTGTAATTGTTTTACGGAGTGCTGTGTCGGTTTTGTTTTCACCTCTTTTGCTGCTGCAATATAAGGAACATAAGTAAGGTGGACACACAGGCAGTTTTTGCCTAGTTCCCAACGCAACTGGCGTACGCTCTCTATAAAAGGAAGTGACTCTATGTCACCTACTGTACCTCCAATTTCGGTGATAACAAAATCATAGTTGTATTTTGTGCCCAACATTTTGATGTTGCGCTTAATCTCATCTGTGATATGAGGTACGATCTGAACAGTTTTACCCAGATAATCACCTTTTCTTTCTTTGTTGATCACATTCTGATAGATGCGTCCTGTGGTGATGTTGTTATCTTTATGTGTAGGCTGATTCAGAAATCTTTCATAGTGTCCCAAATCGAGATCGGCTTCATGTCCGTCAACGGTTACATAGCATTCGCCATGCTCGTAAGGGTTTAGTGTACCGGGGTCGATGTTGATGTAGGGGTCTAATTTCTGGATAGTTACTTTATAACCTCTGGCTTGTAGTAGTTTACCTAGTGAGGATGCTATAATACCTTTACCTAAGGAAGATATGACTCCTCCTGTAACAAATATATACTTCGTATTAGCCACGACTTTACGTTTTATTTTTTTAGACTCTAAAAAGAAAGGACAAAAGTAAGAAAAATATTTGGATACTCATTGCAAAATAAGAGTAGTCGAATCCTTAAAATGAAAATAATTATTAAAGAATTTATCTCTTTGGTTTTGACTTGCAGTCTATTAGGAGAGGTGAAAAATGCCTAAAGTATAAACAGGTAATATTGAATAGCTTTTTTGAGGGTATGGTTGGAATGTAAAATATCATTATTCCATACATTCCTTGTATATTTGTATAGAGTAAAAAAATGAAGAGCATGAGCCAAAAAGTATATGATTGCATTGTTGTAGGAGGGGGCATAAGTGGGGTTACTTTTGCACACTATCTGAAAAAAGAAGATAAAGCCGTATTGGTCTTGGAGAAAAATAAGAATACCGGAGGGCAATTGCAGACAGGGCATCTTTCTGCTCAACCCGACTTCTGGTACGAGCTTGGGTCTCATACCTGCTACAATTCATATACCAGCCTGTTGTCTATTGTGAAAGAAATACAAAGAACAGATATAATAGTACCTCTCGGAAAATTCAGTTATGTGCTCTATGCTTCGGGTAAGATAAAAAGTATTATGTCTGAAGTATCCAAGCTATCATGTCTACTTCACTTTCCGAAGTATTTCTTTTCAGGCAAAGCCGGGAAAACTACCCGCGAATATTTTCGTCCTATAGTAGGGGCTTCTAATTATGACCGATTGTTTACGAATGCATTCAAAGCTGTGATCTGTCAACCGGCGGATGATTATCCTGCGGAAATATTTCTTAAAAAGAGAGACAAAAGAGAAAAGGATATTTCACGACGTTTTACATTCAAAGGTGGCTTATCGTCGTTTATCAATGCAGTAGTAGAGAGCGGAGATCTTGAAGTCAATACTTTAAGTGAAGTGATTGATATAAAGAAAGAAGGCGATGTCTTTTTAGTTTCAACAGCAAACGGGCAAATCTTTTATGCACGAAATATTGCTATGGCGGCAAATCCGAAAGTGAGCTCTAGTCTGCTGAAGGATATAGAACCGGAGTTAGCCGGATTGTTATCCTCCATCCCGATATTTGCTTCCGAATCTTTGAACATTACCATAAAGAAAGATAAAATAGAGCTGAAAGAAATAGCAGGTATTATTCCTTTGTCAGACGACTTCCTTTCGGCAGTATCCAGAGATCTGATAGAGAATGGCGAGTATAGAAGCTTTACTTTTCACTTTGAGAAAGGCAAAAAATCAGAGAAAGAAAAGCTGGAGCTAATATGCAATGTATTGAATATTCAACAATCCGATATAATAGAGACTTCATTCATAGAGCATAGTTTGCCTGTAATGCGATTGGAGCATTTGCATATGGATGAGAAAGTACAGGCTATGCGAAAGAACGATCGTGTTTATCTGTTGGGCAATTATTACTACGGCTTGTCTTTGGAAGATTGTGTGAACAGGTCTAAGAATGAATTCGAGAGATTTAAGAGCAACTTGTAATTCTTTATAAATCTAAAGGGAGTGAAGAATATCCTTCTTCACTCCCTTAGAATGATATTGTATCTTATTTACTTGGTTTCAGTATATAGGTAATTTCTTTAGCTCCTGTCAACGCATCATGAGATAGAGCATATCCATTCAGTGTTTTGCCGTCAACTCTCACTTCTTTTATATAATTTGCCGCTACATCCTGAGGTTTAATCACATTGATAACAACCTTATCTGACTTATAATACTTAGGATCGAGTTTGATTGTTATTTTACTGAATGTAGGAGTCGTCAGTGTATAGTCTGGTTTTCCCGGACATTCGGGATACATGCCCATCATGCTGAATACAGCCCAACCCGATATAGTACCTGTGTCATCATTGCCCGGAAGTCCTCCCGGCGTATTCGTGAAATGCTTGGCTAGTATCTCTGTCACAAGTTTTTGTGTGCGCCATTCTTCTCCTTTTATCTGGCTAAACAGGTACGGATAGTGTATGTCAGGCTCATTTGTTACATCGAAATAACCGTTATCGAATACAGCTTGTAGCTTATCTACAAAGCTTTTCTTGCCCCCCATCAACTTGATAAGTCCTGGTATGTCGTGCGGAACAGCAAATGTATAATTCCACGCATTCCCTTCATGAAAACCTGGATTAGGCTCAAAATTCGCACCTTGTAACGGGCTGAAAGGAGTTAAGAATTCTCCGTTAGGCAATATTGGTCTGAATGTACCATATTCTTTGCTGTAGTAATGCTTATAGCCTAGCGAACGTTTATAAAACTTCTCTGCATCTTCTTTTTTGCCCAAAGAGTTTGCCAATTCGGCTAAAGTCCAGTCTGCCATATAATATTCTAAGGCATGAGAAACAGAGTTGTCATATTTTTCTCTTAATGGTACATAACCCAGTTTCATATAATCATCATTATCGGGACGGAGTAAGTTTTGAGGTCCCGGAGTTGTTGCAGACTTTATAAAAGCTTCGTATGCTGTATTGATATCAAAATCTCTTAATCCTTTCATCCATGTGTCTGTAATTACAGGGATGGCAGGGTCGCCTTCCATCGTTAGCGATTCGCGAGAGTACAATTCCCACTTTGGCATCCAGCCCGACTCTTTATACATATCTATCATGGTGCGTACCATCTGCAACTGACGATCGGGATACAAGAGAGTCATCATCTGGTGGAGATTGCGGTATGTATCCCACAAAGAATATACGGTATAGCGGTTTTCTTTCGTTGTTTTTATCTCCGAGCTTTCCATTGCCGGATATTGTCCGTTTACATCTTGTAAGATATTCGGGTGGATAAGCATGTGGTAAAGCCCTGTGTAGAATACTACCTTTTGGTCTTCCGAGCCTCCTTCTACAAGAATGCGTGACAGGTCGTCGTTCCACATTTTGCGTGCAGCAAGACGGATCGCATCGAAGTCGGGTTTTGGTTGTTCCTTCTCTAGATTCTGGCGTGCATTCTCCATGCTAACAAAAGAAACTCCCATTTGCACTTCTACTGTTTCTCCTTCTGCGCAGTCGAAAGTGAAATAAGCTCCTACATCATCGCCGGCTATTTCTTTTTCGTATTTTGTATAAATCTTATATGTTCCTGCATCTTTGTTCCAGTCTTTTTCCCAGTTTCCTCCGGGGCGTTGGAATTTCCAGTAACCTGATTTTTGTGGAGCTTTGCTTACACGCATCACAAAGTAAATAGGGAATACAGCCTGATTCTGAGTATAACAGAATGTTCCAAGTAGTTTCGTCCCTTCTATTTCCGTGTCGCTTACTTTGCGAACCATCGCACCTGTTTCGTTTGTGAGCCCTTCACCTAGATTTAGTAGGATATGATTCTGTCCTTTGGGAAATGTGAAACGGGCTATACCTACTCGAGGTGTTGTACTAACTTCGGTTTTGATATTGTACTTGGTCAGGAAATTAGTATAATATCCCGGAGTTGCTTTTTCATCTTTGTACTTACTCCCGTATTTTTTATAATCTACTTCCAGTTCGCCGCTTATCGGCATCAATAGTAGACTACTCATATCGGGGCATCCCACACCACTGAGGTTGACATGAGCATAACCGGTAAATACGCTATTGTCGTACGAATAGGGAGTAGACCACCATCCGGTGTCTTTGTCCCTTTTGTTTTCGGGAGAACCCATTACGTTGAATGGTGTTACTGACATAAATCCTTGAGGACACATCGCTCCGGGGTTCGTTGTTCCGTAGTTTGTTGTTCCTATAAATGGATTTACATAGTCGACAGGATCTGTTTGAGCAGACAGGCTGGCTGTTGCTAGTGCTATGCTTATTGTTAATAGTATTCTTTTCATTTGTTTATTTTTTGTCACACTGGGTGACAGGGTATTATCTAAAAAAGGTGACAAAAGTAACAGGTTTTCACTCATTCTTATTTGTCACCTTTTGTGTTACATTTATTATCTGATACTAGATAAATTACTATTTACTTTTTGTATTGTAACCTTCAGCTACTATGTTGTAGTTGGCGATACTTTTAGGTATATCCAATTCTACTAATCTTTTTTCTCCGCCAAGCAAGTTAATATATCCATCAGAGAAGTAAGCAGGGAGTAATATCTCTTTGGAGTTTTTGTCCACTACATTTAGTTTTACCGCAACTGCTAATGTTTTCGATGGATTTGATACCTCTACCCATGTTTTACCTTTGCTGCTGATCGTTTTGATAATTACTGTTGTTGACGGTAACGTATTTATGGCCTCGTATGATTTTTTGTCTCCATTTGTCATCCAGTAATCATTGATTGATAGCACTTTCCCTTTTGCATCTTTTAGCTCAAGGCGTGCCAGATACAACTGAGGTAAGTTATTTCCTTTTTCGGGAACAAAACATTTCGTTGCTGAGTTTGCTTTTGCGTCTAATTTTATATTCTTCTTATATAATTCTTTTCCTTGAAGATCGATGAAGCGCAGACCGGCAGTTACAGACTTGTAATCATTCAATGTTGTATTAATAATCATAACATCATTTTCTGGCAAATTCATTTGTATGTGAATAGGCTCGCATGCTTTTTTTGCACCGAAATAAGATCCCGGTGTTTCGTAATCGTAAGTATATGTTTGCCATATCATACTTGGCCATGCCGGATGGCTCATCCAAAGGATAAGTCCTGTGGTATTGTTCCACATTTTGCTGTTCCATGCTTCGAGCATATTGCGCCATGCATCGTAAGTTACAAATTGCGATTTGCGTGAAAAATCTTCCATGCTTTCTGCTTTTCCATAGCGGTCTACTGCATTGATAAAGTCTCCGAAATTCTGAGTTGTATGGTGCAGATCATGATAAGCCCATACGTCATTGATAGGCCACTGGTCTTCCGGTGCGATAAATTTACGGATTGTATTTGCCGTAGGGATTGCATAGCTACCCATCTCGGTATTGAATCCTTTCGCATTCTCTGTATAATATTTAGATGGGTCTTTGAAGTATCCCCAAGGGCCACTGGTCCCCATATTCAAGAAGCGAGATTGTCCATGATAGTGGCGGGTAGGGTCTTCTTTAGCCATCATTACAGAGATGCTCTCTTCTAATTGTTTAGGAGCAAACCCTTCGTTACGAGGACACCACACTGCTATAGATGGGTGGTTGCGGAAACGGCGAACTGCATCTGTCGCATTTTTTACAAAGAG
>JGI26534J51046_1001086_pt1 | contig 25572 bp, 24 predicted proteins | sample ThiBiot_750_plan_2_FD_51046 | JGI IMG/M metagenome (IMG submission 51046) | reverse complement strand
ACGCCGGCATCCTCGACCACGTCATGGTCGATTACTACGGCAACCCGACGCCGGTGCCTCAGGTGGCCAACGTGTCGCTGGTCGACAGCCGCACCCTCGGCGTGCAGCCGTACGAAAAAAACATGGTCGGCAAGATCGAGAAAGCGATTCGCGACGGCGATCTGGGCCTGAACCCGGCGACGCACGGCGATATCATCCGCGTGCCGATGCCCTCGCTGACCGAGGAGCGCCGCCGCGACCTGATCAAGGTGGTGCGCAACGAAGCCGAAGGCGCGCGCGTCGCCGTGCGCAACATTCGCCGCGACGCCAACGGCACGCTGAAGGACATGGTCAAGGCCAAGACCGCGACCGAAGACGAGGAGCGCCGCACCCAGGACGAGGTGCAGAAGCTGACCGACAAGTTCATCGGCGAAATCGACAAGATGCTGGCCGACAAAGAGAAGGACCTGCTCGCAGTCTGAGCGGATTCGGCGTGTCTACCCGCAGCGAGCAAGCGATCCCGGCAGGCGCCGATGTGCCGCGGCACATCGCCATCATCATGGACGGCAACGGCCGCTGGGCGAAACGCCGGCTGATGCCGCGCGTGGCCGGCCATCGCAAGGGCGTCGAGGCCCTGCGCGGGGNGATCCGTGCCTGCGCCGAGCGCGGTGTGTCGCATCTCACAGTGTTTGCCTTCAGTTCCGAAAACTGGCGGCGCCCGCAGGAGGAGGTCAGCCTGCTGATGGAGCTGTTCATGCGTGCGCTGGAAAATGAAGTCGCGCGGCTTCACGAAAACGACATCCGCTTTCGTGTCGTTGGCGACCTGTCGGGCTTTTCCGAGCGCATCCAGAGCCTGATCCGCGACGCCGAAGCGCTGACGCGCAACAACGCCCGCCTTACTTTCACCGTGGCGGCCAATTACGGCGGACGCTGGGACATCGTGCAGGCGGTGAAGAAGCTGATGGCTTCCAGTATGGCGCCGGAAGCGGNGAACGAAGCCGCGCTGGCACAACACCTCAGCATGGCCGATCTGCCCGAGCCCGACCTGTTCATCCGCACCGGCGGCGAACAGCGCATCAGCAATTTCCTGCTGTGGCAGCTGGCCTACACCGAACTCTATTTCACCGACGCGCCGTGGCCGGACTTCGACGCCGTGGCGCTGGATGCGGCGATCGCCTCCTTTCGCACCCGTGAACGCCGCTTTGGCTGCACCAGCGAACAGGTGCGCGCGGCATCGTGAATTGTTTCCAGGCACCGTATCGATGACGCCGCTCCTCAGCCGGGTGCTGACCGCTGCTTCCCTGCTGGCGGTGTTCGTGCCGGCGGTATTGTGGGCGCCGACATGGTTGTGGACGATCCTGATCGCCGGCGTGGTCGGCGTGGCGGCGCACGAGTGGGCGCGCCTGAGCCATTTCCCGGCTTTGCCTGCGCGCCTCTATGCCGCGCTGCTGACCGCGTGCGCACTGGCTCTGCCCTACGCTCTGGGTGGCCAGTGGCCGCTTTTCCAGAACGCCCTCATCGTGCTGGCGGTTGCGTTCTGGCTGGGGGTCGCCCCGCTGTGGCTGCTGGGGCGCTGGCACGCCGAACAGACGTTTCTGCGCGCCGCGGTCGGTGTCGTGCTGCTGTTGCCCACCTGGGCGGCGCTGCTGTATCTGCATGCGCGCGGCCCCGGCATGCTGCTGGCGGTGATGGCGATCGTCTGGATTGCCGACAGCGCGGCCTATTTTGCCGGGCGTCGCTTCGGCCGGCATAAACTCGCCCCCGCCATCAGTCCCGGCAAAACCTGGGAAGGGGTGGCGGGAGCGCTCGCCGCGCTGGCGCTGTATGCCGGCGCGCTGAGCGGCGCCATCGACCTGCCGCTGCTGCCGTTGTTCGTCGCAGTGGCGGGCCTGCTGTACCTGTCGGTGCTCGGCGACCTGTTCGAATCCTGGATCAAGCGTGTCTCCGGGATGAAGGACAGCGGCGATTTGCTGCCCGGCCATGGCGGGGTGCTCGACCGTGTCGATGCGCTGACCTCCACGCTGCCGCTGGCATCGGGCATCCTGATCTGGCTGGAGCGCACCGCATGAAGCCGCGCGTCCTCACCATTCTGGGCGCCACCGGCACCATCGGCGTCAATACGCTCGATGTGGTGGCGCGCCATCCCGATCGCTTCGAAGTCTTCGCACTGACCGGCGCCACCCAGGTCGAGCGCATGGTCGAGCAGTGCCGCACCCATCGCCCGCGGTTTGCGGTGATGAGCGAGCCGGCAGCGGCGGCGGCGCTGCGTGCGCGGATTGCCGAAGAAGGCCTGGCAGTCGAGGTGCTCGAAGGTGCCGCCGCGCTGACCGCGATGGCGACCGCGCCCGAGGTCGATACCCTGATGGCGGCCATCGTCGGTGCGGCCGGCCTGCCGGCGACGCTGGCGGCGGCGCAGGCGGGAAAGCGGATTCTGCTGGCCAACAAGGAGACCCTGGTGGTCTCCGGCCAGCTGTTCATGGATGCGATCGCCGCCAGCGGCGCCGAACTGCTGCCGATCGATTCCGAGCACAACGCCATTTTCCAGGCGCTGCCGCGCGATTTCGGCGGCGATTTCCAGCAGGCCGGGGTGAAGGCGCTGTGGCTCACCGCCTCGGGCGGTCCGTTCCGCACCCTGTCGGCCGCGGCCATCGCCGCCGCCACGCCGGCGCAGGCGGTGGCGCACCCCAACTGGGTGATGGGTAAAAAGATCTCGGTCGACTCGGCCAGCCTGATGAACAAGGGGCTGGAAGTGATCGAGGCGCGCTGGCTGTTCAACGCACGCCCCGAGCAGATCAAGGNGGNGGTGCATCCGCAGAGCATCGTGCATTCGATGGTCGAATACGCCGACGGCTCGGTGATCGCGCAGCTGGGCACGCCCGACATGCGCACGCCGATCGCCTACGCGCTGGGCTTTCCCGAGCGCATCGATGCGGGGGNGTCGGCACTGGAGCTGATGGGCAGGCAGCTCACCTTCGAGGCGCCCGACACCGCCCGCTTCCCCTGCCTGCAACTGGCGTTCGACGCGCTCGCCGCCGGCGGCAACGCGGCGGCGGTGCTGAACGCCGCCAACGAAGTGGCGGTCGCGCGTTTCCTCGAAGGCGCCGCCTCGTTCAACGCCATCGCCGCCAGCATCGCGCACACGCTGGGCAAGCTGGCGGGCGGGGCGGCGCATACGCTGGACGACCTGCTCGAGGCCGACCGGCAGGCGCGCCGGGNGGCCGACGCGTATCTCGGGCAGCTGCGCGCATGAGCGTGCTGCACACCATTCTCTGGTTTCTGGTCGCCATCGGCATCCTGGTGGTGGCGCACGAGTTCGGCCACTATCTCGCGGCACGGCTGGCGGGAGTCAAGGTGCTGCGCTTTTCGGTCGGCTTTGGTAAACCCTTGTTCAGCCGCCGCTTCGGCCGCGACCGGACCGAGTGGACGCTGGCCGCGCTGCCGTTCGGCGGCTACGTCAAGATGCTCGACGAGCGCGAAGGCGAAGTGCCGGCGGCGGAAGCGCACCGCAGCTTCAACCGCGCCACCGTGTGGCGCCGCATCGGTATCGTGGCGGCCGGCCCGGCCGCCAATTTCCTGCTCGCCATCGTGTTCTACTGGGCGCTCTTCCTGCACGGCCTGCCTGCGCTGAAGCCGCTCATCGGCGAGCCGCCCGCCGGCACGCCGGCGGCGCAGGCCGGCCTGGTGGCGGGCGACGAGATCCGCCGCGTCAACGGCAGCGACACGCCGTCGTTCCAGGATCTGCGGCTGAATCTGCTGCGCGCGGGGGTGGCGGGCGGAACGCTTACGCTGGAACTGGCCGACGGACGCCGTGTGCAGCTCGATGCCCCGTCGATGCAGGCCGGGAATCTGGAACAGGATACGCTGCGCCCGCTCGGCATTGTGCGCTATGAACCCGAGATCCCCGCGGTCATCGGCAAGGTGCTGCCCGATGGCGCCGCTGCGCGCGCCGGCCTGCAGCCGGGCGACCGGCTGATCGCCGCCGATGGCAAGGCGGTGGCGAACTGGCAGGGCTGGGTGCAGCTGATACGCCAGCACCCGGCCCAGCCCCTGCGCATCGAATACGAGCGGCAGGGCCAGCGCAAGGTGATGAGCCTTGATCCCGACGCGGTGGAAGAAGGCGGCCGGCGCATCGGCAAGATCGGCGCAGGCCCGCAGGTCGACGAGACGATGCTGGCCGCGCTGATGACCGAAGTGCGCTATGGCCCGCTCGAAGCGCTGGGGCGGGGCGCGGTCAGGACCTGGGACATGAGCCTGTTCACGCTGGAGATGATGGGGCGCATGGTGCTGGGCCAGGTCTCGTGGAAGAACCTTTCCGGCCCGCTGACCATCGCCGATTACGCAGGCCAGAGCGCCGCGCTCGGCTGGATCAGTTTTGTCGGCTTTCTGGCGCTGGTGAGCGTGAGCCTGGGGGTGCTCAACCTGCTGCCGATCCCGTTACTGGATGGGGGGCACCTCATGTATTATGTCGCCGAAGTTTTTACCGGGCGTCCCGTGTCCGAACGCGCCATGGAGATAGGCGGCCGGATCGGTATGGCGCTGCTGCTGCTGCTGATGTCGTTTGCCCTGTTCAATGATCTGCAACGCCTGATAGGCGGATGAAACAACCATGNCCCCGANCCGTTCCGCGCTTGCTCTTGCAGCCGTATTTGCCGTGCAACCGGTGTTCGCCGACGAGCCTTTCGTCGTCAAGGACATCCGGGTCGAAGGCATCCAGCGCACCGAGGCGGGCACGGTGTTCAGCTACCTGCCGGTCAAGGTCGGCGAGGGGATGACCGACGAGAAGACGGCGGCGGCGATCAAGGCGCTGTATGCCACCGGGTTTTTCAAGGATGTACGGCTGGAAGCGCGCGACGGCGTGGTGATCGTCACGGTCGAAGAGCGCCCCTCGATCGCCAAGATCACCCTGTCCGGGATCAAGGAGTTTTCCGAGGACGATCTGAAAAGCGGCCTCAAGCAGACCGGCCTGGCCGAAGGCCGCGTACTCGACCGCGCGCTGCTGGACAAGGCCGAGCAGGAACTGCAGCGGCAATACTTCAACCGCGGCAGGTACGCGGTGGAAATCAAGTCCACCCTGACGCCGCTGGAGCGCAACCGGGTCGCCGTGCAGTTCGACGTGGTGGAAGGCGACAGCGCCAGGATCCGGCAGATCAACATCGTCGGCAACAAGGCGTTCAAGGAGAAGGAACTGCTGAACCAGTTCGCTTCCACCACGCCGGGCTGGCTGACCTGGTACACCAAGAACGACCAGTATTCCAAATCGCGGCTGGGCGGCGATATCGAAGCCTTGCGCTCGTTCTACCTCAACCGCGGCTACCTCGAATTCAACGTCGATTCCACCCAGGTGTCGATCTCTCCCGACAAGCAGGGCATCTACATCACCGTCAACGTCACCGAGGGGCCGCAGTACAGGGTATCCGACGTCAAGCTGGCGGGGCAGATGCTGGTTCCGGAAGCGGAGCTGCAGAAGCTCGTCACGGTGAAGCCAGGCGAGGNATTCGAACGCGNCCGTCTGACCGAGAGCACCAAGAAAATCGCCGACCGCCTCGGCAACGACGGCTACGCCTTCGCCAACGTCAACGCGGTGCCCGAACTCGACAAGGACAAGAGCACGGTCGCCTTCACCCTGTTCGTCGACCCTGGGCGCCGTGTCTACGTGAACCGCGTCAACGTGGCCGGCAACACCAAAACCCGCGACGAAGTGGTGCGCCGCGAGATCCGCCAGATGGAAGGCGCGTATTACGACGCCGAAAAGATCAACCGTTCGCGCGACCGCCTGAATCGCCTCGGCTACTTCAACGAAGTCAACATCGAAACGCCGAGCGTGGCGGGCACCACCGACCAGGTCGACGTCAACGTCAGCGTGGCCGAAAAATCCACCGGCAACGTGATGCTGGGCGCCGGCTTCTCGTCGTCCGAAGGCCTGGTGCTGTCGGGTTCGGTGTCGCAGAGCAACGTGTTCGGCACCGGCAACCGGGTGTCGGCGCAGATCAACTCGGGTAGCGTCAACAAGGTGTATTCGCTGTCGTTCACCAACCCCTACTACACCATCGACGGCATCAGCCTGGGCTACGACCTGTACCGGCGCGACATCGACGCAACCGGCCTCGACAATGTCGGCGACTACAAGACGTCCACCTACGGCGCCGGCGTGCGCTTCGGTCTGCCGATCAACGAGCGCGACTTCATTTCCTTCGGCCTGACCTACGAGCAGACCTCGCTCAGCATCGACCCGAGCAGCCCGACCATCTACAAGCTGTTCGAGCAGGAGTTCGGCAGCGACAACGATNCCCTGCGCCTCGATGCCTCGTGGGCGCGCGACACCCGCAACAGCTACCTGTTCCCGACCAAGGGCCAGCTGCAGCGGGTGGCGGCCGAAGTCGGCACCCCGCTTGGCAGCCTGCAGTATTACAAGCTGTCGTTCCAGCATCAGCATTTCCTGCCGCTGAGCAAGCGCTTCACCCTGATGCTGAACGGCGAGGTGGGAATCGGCGGCGGCCTGTCTGGCAAGCCGCTGCCGTTCTTCAAGAACTTCTATGCGGGCGGCAACAGCTCGGTACGCGGCTTCAAAAATGGCNCCCTGGGGCCGAAGGACCAGAACGACGATGCGCTCGGCGGCGACAAGCGCATCATCGGCAATGCGGAACTCTTCTTCCCGCTGCCGGGACTCAAGGATGACCAGTCGCTGCGCATGTCGGCGTTTGTCGATGCGGGCGCGACCTTCGGCCCTAACGATGACCAGGGCAGATACAAGGATTTCGCATTCGGCGATCTGCGTTATTCGGCGGGCATTGCCGTGCTGTGGGTATCGCCGCTCGGTCCGCTCAAATTCAGCCTGGCGCAGCCGCTGGCCAGCAAGCCGGGCGACCGGGAAGAAATGTTTCAATTCACCTTGGGCAATACGTTCTGAGGGTAGACCGTTACTGGAGTATTCATGATGAAAATCAAGCAGCTTGCCGTCTCCCTGATCCTGGCGTCCGCGTGTGCGGCCGCCCCCGCCCTGGCCAACACCAAGATCGGCTTCGTCAACACCGAAAAGCTGCTGCGCGAGGCGCCGCTGTCGGTCACCGCGCAGAAAAAGCTGGAGCGCGAATTCGCCGCGCGCGAGCAGGAATTGCAGAAGCTCGCCAAGCAGGCGCGCGACCTGCAGGCGCAGCTGGACAAGGACGGCGTGACCATGTCGGACAGCGAGCGTAAGGCGAAGGAACGCGACCTGGGCAATCTCAACCGCGATCTGCAGCGCCAGAGCCGCGAATTCCGCGAAGACCTCAACCTGCGCCGCAACGAGGAGCTGGGCCAGATTCAGGAACGCGCGCGCAAGGCGATCCAGGACATCGCGCGCGCCGAGAAATTCGACCTGATCGTCGAGCAGGCCGTCTTTGTCGATCCCAAGAGCGACATCACCGACCGGGTGATGAAGGCCCTGGGCGGGAAGTAAGCCTGGCCGCGGAAGACAAGCACCCGATGACAGCTACGCTGGCCGAACTGGCCGCGCATTTTGGCGGGGAACTGGTTGGAGACGGCGACGTTGCGATCCGTCAGGTTGCGCCGCTGGACCGGGCCGCGGCGGACGAAATCGGCTTCGTTTCGCAGGGCAAGTATCTCTCCCAGCTGGCCGACACGCGCGCCGGGGCGGTGATCCTGCCAGTGGATGCGCGCGATGCCACCGCCCTGCCGCGCATCCTCACCCCCAATCCCTATCTGTATTTCGCGCGCGTCTCCGCCTTGCTGAACCCGCCGCCGCGCCCGCCGGCGGGCATCCATCCTGCGGCGACGGTCGCGCCGGATGCGGAGATCGCCGCCGACGCCAGCATCGCCGCCGGCGCGGNGATCGGCAGCGGCGCGCGCGTCGGCGCCCGCTCGGTGGTCGGTCCCAACTGCGTGGTGGGCGATCATGCGCGCATCGGCGCCGATTGCCTGCTGCACGCCAACGTCACCCTGTACCACCGCTGCGAAGTGGGAGACCGCGCCATCCTGCATTCGGGGTGCGTCGTCGGCGCCGATGGCTTCGGCTTCGCGCCGAACGACGGCCGCTGGGAAAAAATTCCGCAGATCGGCCGCGTGCTGATCGGCGACGATGTCGAGGTCGGCGCCTGCACCACCATCGATCGCGGCGCGCTGGAAGACACGGTGATCGAGGAGGGCGTCAAGCTCGACAACCTGATCCAGGTCGCGCACAACGTGACGATCGGCGCGCATACCGCGATCGCAGCCTGCACCGGCATTGCCGGCAGCACCAGAATCGGGCGCCATTGCACGATCGGCGGGGCGGCGATGATCTTCGGCCACATCGAGATCGCCGACGGCACCCGCATCTCGACCAACACGCTGATCACCAAGTCGCTGCCGAAGGCGGGCACCTACNCCTCGGCGCCGCCGTTCACCGAACACGAGGTCTGGCAGAGGAACGCCGTCCACATGCGCAATCTCGACAAGCTGGCGAACCGCGTCAAACAGCTTGAAAAACGACTCAACGAACTCGAAGGCAAATCATGATCATGGATATCGAGCAGGTGATGCAGTNCCTGCCGCACCGCTACCCCTTCCTGCTGATCGACAAGGTGACCGAGCTCGAACTCGGCAAATCCATCACCGCAGTCAAGAACGTCACTATCAACGAGCCGTTCTTCAACGGGCATTTCCCGGGGGCGCCGGTGATGCCGGGCGTGCTGATCCTCGAGGCGATGGCGCAGGCGGCGGGGATTCTGTCGTTCAAGACCAAGAACTACACGCCGGAGCAGATCGGCATCATCTACTTCGCCGGCATCGACGGCGCACGCTTCAAGAAGCCGGTCAAGCCGGGCGACCAGCTGGTGCTCAAGGCCGAGATCGTGCGCGAGATGCGCGGCATCTGGAAATACACCGGGCGCGCCGAGGTCGACGGGGTGATGGTGGCCGAAGCCGAGCTGATGGCGACCCTGCGCGACAAGCCCTGACATGGCGACGATCCATCCTACCGCGCTGGTCGCAGCGGGCGCCCGGCTCGCCGACGACGTCGAGATCGGCCCCTACTCGATCATCGGCGAACACGTCGAAATCGGCGCCGGCACCACCGTCGGCGCGCATGCCGTCATTACCGGGCACACCACCATCGGCGCACGCAACCGGATATTCCATTTCGTCTCGCTCGGCGAAGCGCCGCAGGACAAGAAGTACGCCGGCGAGCCGACGCGCCTGGAGATCGGCGACCACAACGTGATCCGCGAGTTCTGCACCTTCAACACCGGCACCGTGCAGGATCGCGGCGTCNCCGCCATCGGCAGCCACAACTGGATCATGGCCTACGTCCACATCGCGCACGACTGCGTGGTGGGCGACCGCACCATCTTCGCCAACAACGCCTCGCTGGCCGGCCACGCCGAAGTCGGCGACTGGGCGATCCTCGGCGGCTTCACTGGCGTGCACCAGTTCTGCAAGGNCGGCGCCCACGTGATGACCGGCATCTCCAGCGTGGTGTTCAAGGACGTCCCGCCCTTCGTCATGGCGTCCGGCCAGCCGGCCGCGCCGCATGGCCTTAACAACGAGGGGCTCAAGCGGCGCGGGTTTTCCGCCGACGCGCTGGCCGCCCTGAAGCGCGCCTACAAGATCCTCTACCGCGAAGGCAACNCCCTCGCCGAGGCCCAGGCCAAGCTCGCGCCCGAGGCGGCGAACCATGCCGAAGTGCGGCAACTGCTCGATTTTCTGGCACGCGCCGAGCGCGGCATCATCCGGTGATGGACCTGGGGGTGGTCGCTGGCGAAACCTCCGGCGACCTCCTGGGCGCGCATTTCATCGCCGCGCTGCAACAGGCCTATCCCGATTTGCGCGCAGCCGGCATTGCCGGGCCACGCCTGCAGGCAGTTGGGGTCGAGGCGATCTATCCCAGCGAGAAGCTGGCGGTCAACGGCTACGTCGAGGTGCTGCGGCATCTGCCCGAACTGCTGTGGATCCGTTCGCGCATCGCCCGCTATTTCCTGCACGAACGGCCGCGCGTCTTTGTCGGCATCGATGCGCCGGATTTCAATTTCACGCTTGAAGCCAAGCTCAAACAGGCCGGCATCCCTACCGTGCATTTCGTCAGCCCGTCGATCTGGGCATGGCGACCCGAACGCATCCACCGCATCAGGCAGGCGGTGTCGCACATGCTGGTGGTGTTTCCGTTCGAGGAACAAATTTATCGAGATGCCGGCATCCCGGTCAGCTACGTCGGCCATCCGCTGGCCGACGTGATCCCGCTGGAACCCGACGCGGCAGCCGCACGCGCGGCGCTGGGTCTGGCGGCCGGGCCGGTCGTCGCGCTGCTGCCCGGCAGCCGGCTCTCCGAAGTGACGCGCCACGCGCGACTGATGCTCAATGCGGCGGCGCGCATCCGCCAGCATCGTCCGGACGCGCAGTTCGTGCTGCCCGCCGCCAGCGAGGCGGCCGCACGGCTGATCCGACAGGCGATGCAGGGCCTGGACCTGCCGCTGCGCATTCTGGACGGCCAGTCGCACACCGCGCTGGCCGCATGCGACGTGACGCTGGTGGCGTCGGGCACGGCCACGCTCGAAGCGGCGCTGTTCAAAAAACCGATGGTCATCACCTACCGCGTGCCCGCGCTCACCGCGCGCCTGATGCGGAAAAAAGCCTTGCTGCCGTGGATCGGCCTGCCGAACATCCTGGCGCGCGATTTCGTGGTGCCGGAACGGGTGCAGGAAGCCGCCACCGCGGACAATCTCGCCGCGGATGCCCTGGCCTGGCTTGACGATGCGCCACGCCGGCGCGCAACCGGCGAAACTTTCCGCGCCCTGCACCTGAGCCTGCGGCAGGACGCCAGCGCGCGGATTGCCGAGGCGGTTCAGCCCTATCTGGCAAGGAAGGGATGATGCAGCGTCAGCCCGTCGTATTGCATCTGGGGGCGCTCGGGCTGTGCGGCGTCGACGAGGCCGGCCGCGGCCCGCTGGCGGGGCCGGTGGTGGCGGCGGCGGNCATGCTCGATCCCGGCCAGCCTATCGATGGCCTGCGCGATTCCAAGAAACTCGGCGCTGCCGCGCGCGAACGTCTCGCCGATGAGATCCGCGCGCGTGCCGCCGCCTGGTGCGTGGCCGAGGCCAGCGTTGCCGAAATCGACCACCTGAACATCCTGCATGCCACCCTGCTGGCGATGCAGCGTGCGGTGGCCGGACTGGGGCGCGCGCCCGACGACGTATGGGTGGACGGCAACCGCTGCCCCAACTGGGCATGGCGCTCGCAGGCCGTGGTCAAGGGCGACGACAAGGTGGCTGCCATCGCTGCCGCCTCGATCCTTGCCAAGACCGTACGCGACGCGTTCATGTGCCGCCTGCACGACGACTATCCGGCCTATGGCTTCGACCGGCACATGGGATACGGCACTGCCGCGCATCTGGCCGCGCTGAAGGCGCACGGCGCCTGCCCGCAGCACCGCCGCAGCTTCTCGCCGGTTAAACGCGTTCTCGATCAAGCCCCACTGTTCTGAAAGGAAAACCCGTGATCCTGTCCCTGTTTCTGCATCTTCTGAGCATCGTCGTCTGGGTCGGCGGCATGTTCTTCGCCTACATGGCGCTGCGCCCGGTGGCCGCCAGCGTGCTGGAACCGCCGCAGCGGCTGACGCTGTGGGCCGGCGTGTTCGCCAGGTTCTTCCCCTGGGTGTGGGTGGCGGTAGTCCTGATTCTGGCAACCGGCCTGCATATGCTGATGAAGCTCGGCGGTGCCGCAGCGCCGCATTACACGATGACCATGCTGGCGCTGGGCGTCGCGATGATGCTGATCTTCGCGCACGNGTTTTTCGCCCCCTACAAAAAGCTCCAACGCGCGGTCGGCGAACAGGACTGGAAAGCCGGCGGCGCCGCGCTGGCGCAGATCCGCAGGCTGATCGGCATCAACCTCAGCCTGGGGCTGCTGACGATTGCGGTGGTATTCCTGGGACGCGCGCTGGCCGTTTATTGATTCGGTCTGATGGAGTTTGAACGGTATTGAAGCTCGGCTTGCCCGGACTGCATGAGACGGCGCGGGAGGCCGAATCAATAACCATTGAAAACAGCGTTCTATTGAGGCGGCTCAACGAACCGCCCCGCTCGGGACGGCGCGAAAAACACAGGGGGATTCAAACATTGTCTGGCCGTCTCAATAGTTAAGGCTCGTCCTGCGCCGAGGCTGTCAGCAGGCGTTGCGCGGCCCGGCGAATCGCCGCGCACCGCAGCTCGGCATGAAACCGCCCATCGCGGTAGAGGTAGACCGCGGGCGGATGAAAATGCCGAAGCAGCGCGCGCCAGCCCGGTGGCTTCGCCGACATCGGCTTCGTGGAATGCGCCGGTTGCGTCGGCCAGCGCCTGCGGCAACAGCTTCTTCCATGCCCGGCACGCGCTGCCTTGCAGCGCGCCGAACAGCGCCGCCGCAAGTGGCGGCCGGGCGGGCAGCTTGCGGCTGGTAGAATCGCACTTTTCCTCCGGGCTGGCCCTCATGCTGTTTCTCGAACTCTTCGGCTATCTGCTGCTGATCCTGGTGGCGGCGGAAATCTTTGTCAACGCGCTCGAACATCTGGGCGAGAAACTGCACATCTCGGAGGGCGTCACCGGCTCGTTGTTCGCCGCGGTCGGCACCGCCATGCCGGAAACCCTGGTGCCGCTGCTGGCGATCTTCGCCGGCAGCGGCAACGCCGCCACCAACGAAGAAATCGGCGTCGGCGCCATCCTCGGTGCGCCGCTCATGCTGTCGACGCTGTCGCTGTTCCTGATGAGCGTGGCCGTGCTGAAACGACGCGGGTTGCTGGGCCACCTCACCCCGGAGAAAACCGGCCTCAAGCGCGACCTCGACTTCTTCCTGATGGCGTTCATGCTGGCATTCGCCGCCATGTTCGTGCCGCATGGAGAAGGCTGGGTGCGCGGCTCGATCGCCTTCGTCATGGTGACGATCTATTTCGTGTACGTGATGCTGACCCTGCACGCATCGAGCAAGCTGGTCGAGGAGGGCCACGCCACCGAGGCCGGGTCGCCTATGCTGCTCAACCGTTTCGGCCTGCCGCAGAACCTGTTCTTCATCCTCGTGCAGCTGGCGCTGGGCCTGGCGCTTCTGGTCGCCGGTGCCAAGGGCTTCATCCACGGCGTGGAACTGGCCGCCCCCATCATCGGCATCTCCGCGCTGCTGCTGTCGCTGATGATCATTCCGGTTGCGACCGAGTTGCCGGAGAAGGTGAACTCGATTCTATGGATCCGCAAGCGCAAGGACACGCTGGCGTTCGGCAACATCACCGGCGCGATGGTGTTCCAGGGCACGCTGTTGCCCGCCATCGGCATCTCGCTCACGCCGTGGTCGCCGCAGAAGGAGGTGCTGCTGGGGGTGGGCATCACGCTGATCGCGGCGTTCTGGCTGCGCTGGGCTGCGCTGAACGGCGGGCTGCGGGNGTGGCACCTGTTCGTCAACGGCGCGCTTTACGTGACCTACCTGACGGCCGTCCTGGTCTGAGCATCAGCCCTTGGGGGGCGGCTCGCGGCGGAACGGCCCGTCGAGTTCGTCCATGTAGTGGCCGATGGCGTCGGTCTCGCGTTCCAGAAAGCGATCGACCGCCTCGCGGAATTCGGCGTTTTCCAGCCAGTGCCAGGAATGCGTGGCGGTGGGCACCAGCCCGCGCGACAGCTTGTGCTCGCCCTGCGCGCCGCCTTCGAAGACTTTCAGTCCATTCGCGATCGCGTATTCGATGCCTTGCTGGTAGCAGGTCTCGAAATGCAGGCCGGGCACGTATTCCAGCGTGCCCCAGTGGCGGCCGTACAGCCGCTGGCCGTCCTTCAGGCAGAACGAGCAGGCGGTGGGTTCGCCGTCCTTGTCCGCGATGATGAGCAGCAGATTGCCCGGCATCGTCTCGCGCAGCTTCGCGAAAAAGGCGCGGTTGAGATGCGGTTCGCTGCGGTGGCGGGCGTAGGTGTCGGCGTAGCAGCGGTAGAAGAAATCCCAGTCGGCGTCGGCGCTCTCCCTGCCTTCCACCCAGCGAAACGTCACCCCCAGCGCGCGCAGCTTCTTTCTTTCCTGGCGGATCTTCTTGCGCTTGTCGTGCGTCATCGCGGCGAGGAAGTCGTCGAAGCCGGCGTAGCCCGCGTTGAACCAGTGGAACTGGAAGCCGCTGCGATGCAATAGTCGAGTGGCCTGGAGCGCGGCATGATCCGCCTCGGCGGGAAACAGGATGTGGAACGACGAGCAGTTCAGATCGCGGGTGAGCTTGAGCGCTGCCTGGATCAGTGCGCCGCGGTCGGCGTCGTTGCGTGCCAGCAGGCGCGGCCCGGGCACCGGCGAGAAAGGGACGCAGCACGCCAGCTTGGGGTAGTAGTCGAGACCATGGCGGCGGTAGGCGTCGGCCCATGCCCAGTCGAACACGAACTCGCCCCAGGAGTGGCGCTTGACGTAGAGGGGCATCGCGGCGTCGAGCCGGCCGTCCCTGAATAGCGCCAGGTGCACCGGTTCCCAGCCGATGTCGACGCCGACGCAGCCGGTGGTTTCCAGTGCGTCGAGAAAGGCGTGCTGCAGGAAGGGCGAATCGCCGGCCAGGGCGTTCCATGCGCCGGCCGGCAGTTCGGCCATGCGCATGACGACGCGGACTGCCGTTTCTGCGGCTTTGGCTTCCGTAGCGGGGGGCTTTGCTTCAAAATGCACGTCTTGGCGAGTTTCCATCGAAAAATACATGAACCTGCATGAATATCAGGCCAAACAGATCCTGCGGTCGGGCAACATTAACACGCCGCGCGGCATCGTTGCGGCAAGCGCCGAGGCTGCGGTAAACGCCGCCAGCGAACTGGGCGGCGACGCCTGGGTGGTGAAGGCGCAAATCCACGCCGGCGGGCGCGGCAAGGCGGGCGGGGTCAGGGGGGTGAAAAGCCTCGGCGAGGTGCGCACGCTGGCCGAATCGCTGCTCGGCAAGCGGTTGACGACCAACCAGAATGCGCCCGACGGCCAGCCGGTGCACCAGGTGCTGGTGGAAGAGACGCTGCCGATCGCGCGCGAACTGTACCTGTCGCTGCTGGTCGACCGCGAGACCGAACGCGTCGCCGTGGTGGCGTCCGCCGCCGGCGGCATGGACATCGAGGAGGTCGCCCATGCCACCCCGGAAAAGGTGCTGACCGAGGTCTGCGATCCCCTGCTGGGCGTGCAGGACTTCCAGTGCCGCGCGCTGGCGTTTGCGCTGGAACTGACGGGCGACGCCTACAAGGACTTTTGCCGCCTGCTGCCGCAACTCTATCGCGTGTTCGTCGCCAACGATCTTTCCCTGCTCGAAATCAATCCGCTGGTGGTGACCGCCGACAACCGCGTGCTGCCGCTCGACTGCAAGATGAGCGTCGAGGACAACGCGCTGTACCGCCGCCGTGCGCTGGCCGGATTGCGCGACGACAGCCAGATCGACGCCAAGGAGGCGGCGGCCAACGCGGCCAACGTGAACTACGTCGCGCTCGCCGGCAACATCGGCTGCATGGTCAACGGCGCCGGGCTGGCGATGGCGACGATGGATCTGATCCAGCTGGAGGGCGGGGCGCCCGCCAACTTCCTCGATGTCGGCGGCGGCGCCACTCCGGAGACGGTGGCGCAGGGNTTCAAGATCATCCTGCTCGACCCCAATGTGAAAGCGGTACTGATCAACATCTTCGGCGGCATCGTGCGCTGCGACGTGATTGCCGAGGGCATCGTCCAGGCGGTGCAGGAGGTCGGCGTGAAGGTGCCGGTGATCGTGCGGCTGGAAGGCACCAATGCCGAGCTGGGCCGCACCCTGCTGGCCGAATCGGGGCTGGCGATCCTGCCGGCGGAAAGCCTGACTCGGGCGGCCAAACTCGCGGTGGAGCAAGCGCAATGAGCATCCTCGTCAATCAAGACACCAAGGTCATCTGCCAGGGATTCACCGGCAAGCAGGGCAGCTTCCATTCCGCGCAGGCGATCGCCTACGGCACCCGGATGGTCGGCGGGGNGACGCCGGGCAAGGGCGGGCAGACGCACCTCGATCTGCCGGTGTTCGACACGGTGCGCGCCGCGGTGCGGCAGACCGGCGCCAATGCGACCATGATCTACGTGCCGGCGGCGTTCGCCGCCGATTCGATCCTGGAGGCGGCGGATGCCGGCATCGAGGTCATCGTCTGCATCACCGAGGGCATCCCGGTGCTCGATATGCTTCAAGTTAAGACAGTGCTCAATGTGAAGGCGGCGCTCAGGGCCAACGGCGCCAGGCTGATCGGCCCCAACTGCCCCGGCATCATCAGCTCGGGCGAATGCAAGATCGGCATCATGCCCGGCGCCATCCACAGCAAGGGCAAGATCGGCATCGTCTCGCGTTCCGGCACGCTTACCTACGAAGCGGTGCATCAGACCACGCAGCTCGGGCTGGGGCAGTCGACCTGCGTCGGCATCGGCGGCGATCCGATCAAGGGACTGGATTTCATCGATTGCCTTGCAATGTTCGAGGCGGACCCGCAGACCGAAGCGGTGATCCTGGTCGGCGAAATTGGCGGCAGCCGCGAGGAAGAGGCGGCCGAATACATCCGTTCCAACATGAACAAACCGGTCGCCGCCTACATCGCCGGCCGCACCGCCCCCAAGGGCAAGCGCATGGGCCACGCCGGCGCGATCATTGCCGGCGGCAGCGGCACGGCGGATGCGAAAATCCGCGCGCTGGAAGCCGCGGGCGTCGTCGTGGCGCAGAGCCCGGCGGGCCTGGGCGAAGCCGTGCAGCTGGCGCTCGGCGCTCGATGAAACTCGCCGTCGCGCAGATCAACCTTACCGTCGGCGACATCGCGGGCAACACCGGCAGATTGCTTGCCGCCGCGCACGAGGCGCATGCGGCAGGCGCGGCCTTGCTGCTTACGCCGGAAATGTCGATTTGCGGCTATCCGGCGGAAGACCTGGTGCTGCGGCGCGATTTTTGCGAGGCCTGCGCGGCTGCGCTGGAGAAAATCGCAGACGAGGCGCCGCGCGAACTTGCGCTGATCGTCGGCTACCCCGAGCGCACCGACGACGGCCTGTTCAACGCGGCAGCGCTGCTGCGCGGCGGCCGGGTCGAGGCGGTGTACCGCAAGCACCACCTGCCGAATCATTCCGTGTTCGACGAGCAGCGCGTGTTCGACAGCGGCGACGCGCCCTGCGTGTTCAGCTGCGGCGGGGTGAATTTCGGCCTCAATATCTGCGGCGATATCTGGGAGCCGGGGCCGGCAACGCGCGCGCTGGAAGCCGGCGCCGACTGGCTGCTGGTGCCGAACGCCTCGCCGTTCCATCTCAACAAGGAGCGCGAACGCCATGCGGTCGCGCGATCGCGCCTCGTCGAAGCCGGCCTGCCGATCGTTTACGCCAACCTGGTGGGCGGGCAGGACGAACTGGTTTTCGACGGCGCCTCGTTCGCGGTCAGCGCCGGGGGCGAGGTGGTGGTGCAGTGCCCGGCCTGGCGCGAAGGGCTGTTTTATCTGGACATCGCGGGCAACAGCTGCAGCGGACCCCGGCATGGCCTGCAGGCCGAGGAGGCGGCGGCCTACGACGCGCTGGTGCTGGCGGTGCGCGACTATGTCGGCAAGAACGGCTTCAAGGGGGNGCACCTGGGATTGTCGGGCGGCATCGATTCGGCGCTGACGCTGGCTATTGCGGCCGATGCCCTGGGGGCGGAGCGCGTGCATGCGGTGATGATGCCGTCGGATTACACCGCTTCCATCAGCCTCGAGGATTCGCGCGACATGGCGCAGCGGCTCGGCGTGCGCTATTCCGAAATCGCCATCGGGCCGATATTCGACGCTTTCGTGGCGCAACTGGCCGGCGAGTTTGCCGGACGCGCGGCGGACACCACCGAAGAGAATCTGCAGGCGCGCGCGCGCGGCACGCTGCTGATGGCGCTGTCCAACAAATTCGGCTCGCTGGTGCTGACCACCGGCAACAAGAGCGAAATGGCGACCGGTTACGCGACCTTGTATGGCGACATGGCGGGCGGCTTCGCCGTGCTGAAGGATGTGTCGAAAATCCTGGTTTNCCGGCTGGCGAATTACCGCAACAGCCTGTCCGCCGTCATCCCGCAGCGCATCATCGACCGCCCGCCGTCGGCCGAACTGCGCCCCGACCAGACCGACCAGGACAGCCTGCCGCCGTACGACACGCTCGACGCCATCCTGGCGGCCTACGTCGAGCGCGACCTGGCGGCGCGTGACATCGTCGCGCTGGGCTACGACGCCGCTATAGTGAAAAAAGTCATCCGCATGGTCGATCTCGCAGAATACAAGCGCCGTCAGGCGCCGCCCGGCCCGCGCATCACGCCGCGCAATTTCGGCAAGGACCGGCGCTATCCGATTACCTCGAAATACCGACCCGAAAGGGAACTGTCATGAAAAAAATCGAAGCCATCATCAAGCCGTTCAAGCTCGACGAAGTGCGCGAAGCGCTGTCCGAACTCGGCGTGACCGGCCTGACCGTGACCGAGGTCAAAGGCTTCGGCCGCCAGAAAGGCCACACCGAACTGTATCGCGGCGCCGAATACGTGGTGGATTTTCTGCCCAAGGTGAAGGTCGAGATCGTCGTCGCCGACAGCTTGCTGGATCGCGCGATGGAGGCGATCATCGCCGCCGCGCGTACCGGCAAGATCGGCGACGGCAAGATTTTCGTGACGGCGGTGGAGCAGGTGGTGCGGATACGCACCGGCGAGTCGGGCGAAGCGGCGGTCTGATCCGCCGCCGCGCTAATCGATCACCAGAACCGGTACCACGCCTTGCCTTCGGTGCTGACGCCCTTGGCGTACTTGCTGTTGGGGNAGTTGAGCGTCAGCACGCGCTGCGCATCGTCGCGCAGATCGGTCAGTTTCAGCTTGTCGTAGGCCACCACCATGATCGCCAGCGCTTCTTCCAGGGCGGGGGCTTCGGGGTAGGTTTTCAGCACTTCCTTGGCGCGATTGGCGGCCGCCACCCAGGCTTCGCGTTTCAGATAATATTTGGCGACGTGGACTTCGTTGCCGGCCAGCGCGTTGACCAGGTACTTCATGCGGGCGGTCGAGTCGGCGGCGTATTTGCTGTCGGGGAAGCGGGTGCTCAGTTCCTTGAACGCGAGGAACGCATCGCGCGCGGCCTTGGGGNCGCGTTCGCTCATGTCCTGGTCGACCAGGTTGCCCAGCAGGCCGAGGTCGTCGTTAAAATTCGCCAGGCCCTTCAGATAGTAGGCGTAATCGACGTTAGGGTGATTGGGGTGCAGCTTGATGAAGCGGTCGCACGCGGCAATGGCGGAAATCGGCTCATTGTCCTTGTAGTAGGCGTAGGCGACTTCCAGCTGGGCCTGCTGCGCATAGCGGCCGAACGGGTAGCGCGACTCCAGCGTTTCGAACAGCTTGACCGCGCGGTCGTAGTTGCCCTCGTTGAGATTGTCTTTCGCCTCGGTATAGAGCTTCTGCGCCGACCAGCCCGCGGTTTCATCCTTGACCTCGGGCAGCAGTCCGCAGCCGCCCAGGGTGAGCGCAGCGGCCAGCAGTGCGCTGCCCAGCGCCCGTTTGAAGCCAGGCGCCCGATTGAATGTAGTGAAACCGGATGAACGTTGCTTAAGCATGGAAAAAGACACAGAAAATTCGTCGGCCGATTATAAGGGAAATAGCGAAGGCGATATCCGCCAGCTGGTGATCCCGGATGCGCAGGGCGGCCAGCGCCTGGACCAGGCCCTGGCCGCCCTGCTGCCGGAGTTTTCGCGCAACCGCATCCAGAACTGGATCCGTGCGCGCAAGATCGCGGTGGACGANGCCTGGGGCACGACCAAGATGAAGGTCAGCGGCGGCGAGGCGGTGCGGGTCGANATCGAGCCCGATCCGAACGCCACCCCCGACGCACCGGAAGCCATCCCGCTCAACGTGGTGTTCGAAGATCCGGTGCTGCTGGTCATCGACAAACCGGTCGGGCTGGTGGTCCATCCCGGCAGCGGCAATCCGCGCGGCACGCTGTTGAACGCGCTGCTGCACCGGGTGCCGCAGTCGGCCGAACTGCCGCGCGCCGGCATCGTGCACCGGCTCGACAAGGACACCTCCGGCCTGCTGGTCGTCGCCAAAACCCTGCAGGCCCATACCGACCTGGTGCGCCAGTTGCAGGCGCGTACCGTCAAGCGCGAATACCTCGCCCTGGTGTATGGCGAGGTCGACCACGCGGGCACCGTCGACGAGCCGCTGGCGCGCGATCCGCACAACCGCACCCGGCGCACCGTGCACAGCATGGGCAAGCAGGCCGTCACGCATTACGACGTGGTCGAACGCTTCCCCGGCGTGACGCTGCTGCGCTGCCGGCTGGAAACCGGCCGCACCCACCAGATCCGCGTCCACATGCAGCACATCGGCCACCCGCTGGTCGGCGAGCAGGTCTACAGCGCCAGCCGCCGCAGCCATCTCAAGATTCCGTTCCCGCGCCAGGCGCTGCACGCCGAGCGGCTGGGCCTGATCCACCCGATCACCGAGGAATTCATGCAGTGGGAATGTCCGCTGCCGCCCGACTTCGCCTCGCTGCTGCAGGCGCTGCGCGACAATACCGTCTGGGGCAAATGAACCCGATCGTTCCCGACTGGCCCGCCCCGGCGCGGGTAAAAAGCCTGATGACCACCCGCACGGGCGGGGTGAGCCGGGCGCAGTGGGCAAGCCTCAACCTCGGCGATCACGTCGGCGACGATCCGGTCCACGTCGCCGCCAACCGGGCGCGCCTGAGGGAACGGCTGCCCGCCGAGCCGGGCTGGCTCAGGCAGGTGCACAGCGCGCGCGTGGCCGAACTCGGCCGCGACGCCGAGCGCGAAGCCGATGCCTCGTTCACCCGCCAAGCGGGAGCAGCCTGCGCCGTGCTCACCGCCGACTGCCTGCCGGTGCTGTTCTGCGACCGCGCCGGCAGCGTGGTCGCCGCCGCCCACGCCGGCTGGCGCGGACTCGCCGGCGGCGTGCTCGAAGCCGCCGTGGCCGCGATGCAGGTGCCGCCGGATCAAGTCCTCGCCTGGATGGGGGCTGCCATCGGGCCGCAGGCGTTCGAAGTGGGCGACGATGTGCGCGAGGCCTTTGTCGCGCAGCATGCTGAGGCCGCCGCAGCCTTCGTGCCGCTGCCCGTGCCTGGGAAATGGCTCGCCGACATCTACCGGCTTGCGCGCATCCGCCTCAATCACATCGGCGTGCAGGCGATCTACGGTGGCGGACGCTGCACCTTCAGCGAAGCGGATGCCTTCTTCTCCTACCGCCGCGACGCCGTGACCGGGCGGATGGCGGCGCTGATCTGGCTGGAATAAGCCGTTAGAAATCTTCCCTGACGCGCAGATAGCGCGGAAACCGCGGCACTCCGTTTTTCGTCAGTTGCTGATAGCGATAGGTGATGCGCGTGCCGATGGGAGGCGGCTGGCGGCGCAGCGCGTCGGAGAGTCCGCTGCCGATGCGGAAGCGCTTGCCGTCCGGCGTTTCCATCTGCAGCGCGCCGGTCATGCCCCGGTATTTGCCGCTGCCGGGGAGGTGGCCGACGACGACTGCTTCGGCATCCTGCCAGGGCTTCAGCTTCAGCAACACATCGCTGCGGCCGGTCCGATACGGCGCGTCCGCGCGATGCAGCATCAGGCCTTCTCCGCCCGCGCGCAGCACGGCATCCAGGCGCTGCATCAGTTCGGCCTTGTCGGCCACGCGTGCCTGCCCGACGGCCTCAAGCCAGGGCACGCCGGCCCGGGCAACAATGGCCCGCATCTGCTGGACGCGTTCGCTGAAATCGCCCGCCGCGCCGGGCAATTCGAAAATCAGGTAGCGCACCTGCCGCCATTCGGCGTCCACAGGTTCGATCTTGCGCACCGTGCCCGACAGCGCATCGAACCGGCCGCGTGCGATCCACAATTCACCGTCCAGCGGCAGCGCCGGAAAATTCGCGGTGAACCACGCCGGTGCAGGAACCAGGCCGCCGCCGCGAAAGCGCAGGGCGCGGCCGTCCCACTGGGCGCGCACGCCGTCGAATTTCTCGCTCACCCAGTATTGGCTGGGGNCGACGTTGCCGGCATAGACCTCGGCCAGGAGCATGGCCGGAGCACTCGGCGGCGTATCGCCCCATGCCGGCTGGGCGGCCAGCGCCAGCGCCAGCCACAGTGCGGAAAGGGCGCGTATCAGGCCAGCCACTTCTGCATGAACTGCGCGTCGCCCATGGCGGGGTCGAGCCGGTAGTCGTCGAACCCCAGCTTTTCGTAGAGCGCCCGCGCGGCGCGGTTGCCGGAGAGCACTTCCAGGGTCAGCTTGCAGGCGCCGCGTTCGCGCGCGATGGCCTCGACCTCGGCGAACAGTCGTGCCGCAATGCCGCGGCCGCGATGGCTGGGCATGACGACGACGTCGTGCACGTTGACCAGCGGGGCACAGGCGAAGGTGGAAAAGCCTTCGATGGCGTTGACGAGGCCGACCGGGGCGCCGTCGTCGAACGCCAGCACGCTGAAGATGAAGGGGCGCACAGCGAGTNCCCCGATCAGCTTGCCGCGGGCGAAGTCGCTGAGCGGCGCGCCGCCGCCCGCCGGCTCGCGCGCGTAATGGTCGAGCAGGTCGATCAGCGCGGATGCGTGTACGGGGTCGTCGTAGCGGGCGCGGACAAGCTCAAGCATCGGCGTCGATGCGCATCGACAGGTCGACCGCACGGATGTGCTTGGTGAGGCCGCCGATGGAAATGCGGTCGACCCCGGTTTCGGCCACTGCGCGCACCGTCTCCAGGGTGATGTTGCCGGACGCTTCGAGCAGGGCGCGGCCGTGGCTGAGCTGCACCGCGTGGCGCAGGTCGGCCAGGCTGAAGTTGTCGAGCAGGATCAGTGGCGCGCCGGCGGCGAGGGCCTGAACGAGCTCGTCGAGGTTTTCCACCTCGATCTGCACGCTGACCTTGTCTTGCGCCAGGCGGAACGCGGCGTCGAGCACTTGCGCGATGCCGCCCGCCGCCGCGATGTGGTTTTCCTTGATCAGGATGCCGTCGAAGAGGCCCACGCGCTGGTTCTGTCCGCCGCCGGCCCGCACCGCGTATTTCTCGGCGATGCGCAGGCCGGGCAGGGTCTTGCGGGTGTCGAGGATGGCGGCGTGGGTGCCGCGCACCGCCTCGACATAGGGCCGGGTGGCGGTGGCCACCGCCGACAGGGTCTGCAGAAAATTCAGCGCCGGGCGTTCGGCGGTCAGCAGCGCGCGGGCATGGCCGCCGATGTCCACCAGCACGTCGCCGGCAGCAACAAAGTCGCCCTCGTCGACCCGCCAGTCGAGGATGCAGGCGGGGTCGAGCGCGCGAAAGCAGGCGTCGAACCACGGCCGCCCGGCGACCACGGCGGGCTCGCGGGTGATGACGCGGGCGCGGGCGGTTTGCGCTGCGGGGATCAGCTGGGCGGTAAGATCGCCGCTGCCGACGTCTTCGGCCAGCGCGCGCGCGACATCGGACAAAACCTGTTCTACATTCAGTTCAGACATAAAGGGTTGAAATCGCCCGGCAAGGCATCATTTAGCTGACATTCAATATACCTTAAGCACGAGGCCACCCATGCGTTTCGACAAGCTCACCNCCCAGTTCCAACAGGCGTTTTCCGACGCGCAAAGCCTCGCCGTCGGCGGCGACCATGCCTACATCGAGCCGCAGCACCTGCTGCTGGCGCTGCTGAACCAGGAAGGCGGCGGCGCGGCGGCCATCCTGTCGCGCGCCGGGGTGCAGGTGCCGGCGCTGAAAGCGTCGCTGGCCCAGGCGTTGACGCGGCTGCCCAAAGTGGCAGGCCAGGGCGGCGAAGNGAGCATCTCGCGCGAACTCAACAACCTCTTGAACCTCACCGACAAGGAGGCGATGAAGCGCAACGACGCTTTCATCGCGTCCGAGCTGTTCCTGCTGGCGGCGCTCGACGACAAGGGCGAAACCGGCCGTCTGCTGAAGCAGCACGGCGCCCAGAAGGCCGCGCTGGAACAGGCGATCCAGGCCGTGCGCGGGGGCGAGGCGGTGCAGTCGCAGGAAGCCGAGGGCCAGCGCGAGGCGCTTGCCAAATACACGCTCGACCTCACCGCGCGGGCGCGCGAGGGCAAGCTCGATCCGGTGATCGGGCGCGACGACGAAATCCGCCGTGCTATCCAGATCCTGCAGCGCCGCACCAAGAACAACCCGGTGCTGATCGGCGAGCCCGGCGTCGGAAAAACCGCCATCGTCGAAGGCTTGGCGCAGCGGATCGTCAACGACGAGGTGCCGGAGACGCTCAAGGGCAAGAAAGTGCTGGTGCTCGATCTGGCCGCATTGCTCGCCGGCGCCAAGTACCGCGGCGAATTCGAGGAGCGCCTGAAAGCCGTGTTGAAGGAACTGGCGATGGACGCAGGCCGCTATATCGTGTTCCTCGACGAACTGCACACCCTGGTCGGCGCCGGCAAGGCCGAAGGCGCGATCGACGCCGGCAACATGCTCAAACCCGCGCTGGCGCGGGGNGAGCTGCATCTGATCGGCGCCACCACGCTCGACGAATACCGCAAGTACATCGAGAAGGACGCGGCATTGGAGCGCCGCTTCCAGAAGGTGCTGGTCGACGAGCCCTCGGTCGAGTCGACCATCGCCATCCTGCGCGGCCTGCAGGAACGCTACGAACTGCACCACGGCGTCGACATCACCGACCCGGCCATCGTCGCCGCCGCGGAACTCTCGCACCGCTACATCACCGACCGCTTCCTGCCCGACAAGGCGATCGACCTGATCGACGAGGCGGCCGCGCGCATCAAGATGGAAATCGACTCCAAGCCGGAGGTGATGGACAAGCTCGACCGCCGCATCATCCAGCTGAAGATCGAGCGCGAGGCGGTGAAACGCGAGACCGACGAGGCCTCGCAAAAGCGCCTGGCGCTGCTCGAGGAAGAGATCGAGAAGCTCGGCCGCGAATACGCCGACCTCGAAGAGGNGTGGAAGACCGAGAAGGCGCACGTGCAGGGCAGCGCCCACATCAAGGAAGAGATCGATCATCTCCGCGGCGAAATGGCCGAACTGCAGCGTAAGGGCCAGTACGACAAGCTCGCGGAGATTCAGTACGGCAAGCTGCCGCAGCTCGAAGCGCAGCTGAAGACGGCTGAAGCCAGCGGCGAGAAGCCCGCGTTCAAGCTCCTGCGCACCGAAGTCGGCGCCGAGGAAATCGCCGAGGTGGTGTCGCGCGCCACCGGCATCCCGGTGGCCAAGATGCTGCAGGGCGAGCGCGACAAGCTGCTGCACATGGAAGACAAGCTGCACGGCCGCGTGGTGGGGCAGGACGAGGCCGTGCGCGTCGTCTCCGACGCCATCCGCCGCTCGCGCGCCGGGCTGTCCGATCCCAACCGGCCGCTCGGCTCCTTCCTGTTCCTCGGCCCCACCGGCGTCGGCAAGACCGAACTGTGCAAGACGCTCGCCGAATACCTGTTCGATTCCGCCGACCACATGATCCGCATCGACATGAGCGAATTCATGGAGAAGCACTCGGTCGCGCGCCTCATCGGCGCGCCGCCCGGCTACGTCGGCTACGAGGAAGGCGGCTACCTGACCGAGGCGGTGCGCCGCAAGCCCTATTCCGTCATCCTGATGGACGAGGTGGAAAAGGCGCACCCGGACGTCTTCAACGTGCTGCTGCAGGTGCTCGACGACGGCCGCCTGACCGACGGCCAGGGCCGCACCGTCGACTTCCGCAACACCGTGATCGTGATGA